>ERZ1669247.45-NODE-45-length-64873-cov-7.535870_pt1 | contig 64873 bp, 68 predicted proteins | sample MGYA00579297_ERZ1669247 | MGnify/ENA primary metagenome ERZ1669247 (study PRJEB41166, sample SAMN08046056) | hot springs metagenome | biome: hot spring; feature: acid hot spring; material: thermophilic sediment; isolation source: thermophilic sediment from acid hot...
TTATCTCGCTTTTTCCTTTCATTTTATATAAATATAACTTTTTCGAGCAAAACTCTGCTGTTCATTCAACATGCAACAAGCGTTTTGTTTTTATAAGGGAAGACAGGATTATTAAAACGATGGTAAGAAATAATTTGCGAAGCTATTTAGGTAGCCTTCAAGATAAAAAACTGCTTAAAGATTTAGGTGAAGCCGAAACAAAATTTGAAGTTGCACTTTTTGAAAAAAATACAAACTCACCGATAAGAGTAAGGCCTAAAGGAAAAAATGGTTACATAGTATCTAACCTTATAATATCCGAAGAAACCATGGCCATCGCTTTCGGAACAGATCCACAAAACATTCACGATAAGTTCATGTCTTCTTCAGGATCGCCAAAGAAGATTTCGCTTAAGGACGCTGATTTAAAAGAATATGTTAAAATTTCAGATGTAAATATTCCAGCAGTATGGCATTTCGAAAATGACCTTGGTTACTATATGACTTCTAGCATAGTGATAGCTCAGAGCCCTGATAAAAAAATATTAAACGCCAGCGTGCACAGGATAAGGCTGCTTGGAAATGGAAAAGGCGTTATAAGAATGGTAGAAGGCAGACATCTTCATGCTATCTGGAACATGTGGAAGAACGCAGGCAGGGACACACCTGTTGCTATCGTCATAGGTGTTCACCCGGCTGTGGAGCTTGCCGCGGCTTACCAGGCTCCTCTGGGCACATTTGAAATGGATATTGCTAATTCTCTTGCTGATGGTCTGGAATTTTATAAAAGCCCTGAGCACGGGTTGCCTATCCCCGAAGCGGAATTTATCATTGAAGGCTATATAAGCAAGGATGAAAAGGATTCTGACAGCATGGTGGAGATGCTGGGCAACTACGACCATACAAGACAGCAGCCGGTAATCCGTTTTGAAAAAATATACAGCAGAAATGAACCGATTTACTGGGACGTTTTGCCCGGAGGTACTGAGCACAGATGGCTCATGGGTTTCCCGGTAGAAGCTAAACTGAACAAAGAAGTAAAAAGCTCTGTTCCTTCGGTAAAAAAAGTGTATTTGACAGAAGGGGGGAGCAAATGGCTTCACGCCGTCATACAGATTGACAAAAAGCTTGAAGGTGAGCCTGTTAACGCGATGATAGCGGCATTCGCCGCTCATCCTTCACTTAAGCTTGCAATAGTAGTTGATGACGATATAGACCCAAAAAACCCTGTTGATGTCGAAAGAGCGATCGCTACACGGTTCCAGGCATCAAGAGGTTTGCTCGTGATCAAGAACGCCAAAGGTTCAAGCCTTGACCCTTCAAGCGACCAGGAAATGCTTCTGACTGACAAGCTCGGCATAGACGCCACGATAACTTTAAGAGCTAACAAAGAAAGGTTTAGAGAGGCTAAAATACCTGGCGAATCAGAAAAATGAACATAAAAGCTGAAGTAATAGTAGAAGGTCCTTCAATGATAAGATCTACGTTAAAAGTCATAGATAAACCGGTTTCGTTTCTTGGCATGGTTGATCCCAAGACGGGCATTTTAAAGGCTGAAGATAATGCTGTTGAAATAACAGGGGTTATTCTTTCATTTCCTTACATGATAGGGAGCACCGTGGCTCCGTACATAATTTACAGCCTCAAGAGAAACAAAAGGGCGCCTGTAGCTATGATCAGCTCATCCGTAGACGCTCTTCTTGCTTCAGGCTGTGCGATAAGCGATATACCGCTTTTAACAGTTTCACAGAACGATTTTGAACTTCTTAAAAAATACAGAGAAAGAACGATAAAAGTAAACGCAAAAAGCGGGGAGATCTTAATCGATGAGCAATAGGATAGATTTCGAAGCTCTGTTATCGTTAATATATGAAAGGTACAAAGGGGCAAAACACATCGAGCGTGAAGAAGTTTTACATTATGTTAATGATGAAATGCTTGCTGAAGACGTTGTCAACTCATACAGGAACATCATCTCGGAAAAAAATTATTTAAGAAAAGGAAAGTTTTTAGTCATTTCCGGAATCGATAAATCTGGTAAAGAAACGCAAGCAATTTCGGGCAGCGGTTGTGTTAAACCTTTAAGCAGGTTTTTAACCGAAAAAGGTTACAGAGTTTATACCATAATGCAGCCTTCCTACGAAACAAGGCTGGGAGGGCTGATAAAATATTACCTTACGGAAAGCAAAAAAACAATAGAGCTGGCATGGATGCTTTGGAGCCTCGATAGGGCCCAGCACGCTGAAAACGTTATCAGATGGTTAGGTGAAGAGAAGAACATAGTTTTGGCAAAGCGCTGGAGCGAAAGCAACGTCGTTTACCATCTAGCAAAGGGCATAGTGGCTGATAAAATACTTGACTTTGAGAAAAACATACCAAAGCAGGATCTTACTCTGATACTCGATATAAAGCCAGAAACTTCGTTAAAGCGTAACGCGAATCCTGATGCGTACGAAAACCTGAGCTTCCTTAAACTTGTTTGGGAGAATTATATAAATTTAAGCAATTATTATCCTTATGGAGATAAAATATACATAGAAGGAGAAGATGATCCTTGCACTGTAAACTTTACCCTGCTTTCCGTTGTAAACGATTACCTTGAACAGCAGGTTTGAATTTTAAAAGCCTTACTCTTGTACCAGGTACTGAGAAAACTTTTTCAGATCTTCTATGTGGTCTACGCCTTTGGCTATATCTCTGATCTTTTTTCTTAAGTTCAGGTCTATTGTAACCCCCCCATAAGATAGCTTTTCTATAACTGACCTGGTAAGACTTTCTCCTTTTTTATCATAATCAAGCATGATTATAACTTTTTTATAAAATGAAAGTTCAGACGCAAGGTTTCCTGTACCTTTTCCGCTGCCGCAAAGCTGAAAAATCTTCCCCCTGTATCCAAGACTCTTAATAGCCAGAAAATCCCTTTTTCCTTCAACTACAACGATGGTTTTTTCATCATCGATTTCAGAAAAAAGTTTATGTAATGAAGAAGCAACTTTCCTTTTACTTTCAACCTGCCACTTGTTTATCTGCCTTCTATCTTTCAATGTTGTCTTTTTCCCCTATTTTTATGGTAAGATTGCTAATAAAATTTTTTCTTATAATTTATTTTTATTTTGCGTTTAAAATCCAAAAAAGGAATTTAATAACTGCTTTTATAACAAATCAGACAAAACAGAAATGGCGCATGCACGATAAACTTTTGCCTAATTATATAAAGTTCGTGGAGGGCTATCCAGCCCTTTTAATTTTTGATAGATACCTGGCTATAGCAGACCTTCACATAGGATACGAAATTTCAGAAAGAGAAAACGGTATTTATATACCGATACAGAAAGAGAGATACGTAAAAAGGATAAAAGAACTTAAGGATCTTACCGGTGCTGAAGAGCTGATAATCGTTGGGGATGTAAAGGACAGCATAATGATGCCTCATGCAGAAGAAATAAGCGAACTGGTATCCGTTTTTGAAGAAATTTCCAAGCTGTTTAAGATAACCATAATACAGGGAAACCATGATGCATACATAGATAAAATTCTAAGGAACTTTGCCAGCTTTGCTGGGGCTGAAGGCATCGTTCTAAAAAATGGAAGGGCAAAGGTTGCGCTTGCTCACGGCCATGCCAGACCTTCTGATGAATGTATGAAAAGCAGCACGCTGGTTCTTGCGCATCTGCATTTTTACATAAAATATGAAAACAGCAAGTATCCGGTTTGGCTTGTAGGAAGAAAAAGCACAAAGACCATAATTTTAATGCCCCCGTTTAACGATCTGTTATCAGGATACTATGTAGAAGATGTTGAAGCAACTGTGCCTTTTACCGATTTTAAGCTTCAGGAGTTAAAAGTAATTACTCTGGATGGCTACGATTTAGGTACGCTGAAAAACCTTAGAAGCATAATAGAAGAAGAGGCTGATTGAAAATACCGGGACCTTAAACCAGCAAGAACTTACAAATCAAAATGCTTTTTAATATGTTGTTATTATAATTTTGATATGAATACAGATCAAATTTTGGGTGCAACAATAATGGTTGTAAGCATACTGGTTATACTTGTGTACGGATATTTGATCTTCATGTACCCCCTGATAGTTCTGCAAATAACGGTTTTCCTGGTTGTAGCTGTTCTTTTGGGCATCCTTGCATGGATAGGTTATACGCTTTTAACGACGCCTGCTCCTAAGCCTATTGAGGAAACGCCAGAAAGCAACACACAAAACGAACAAACAGAACAGAAATGAAGGATTATGCGATAATTTTTGACCCAAGACTCAAGAAATTAGCTTCTTCTCTTTCAAAAATCAGTGAAGCCCCAGCATATCAGGCAGGAACTAACGTAGTTTACGATAGATATATGGTGCTCTGGAGTTACAGGACAAACTATGAACAGGAAAGGACAAAACTTGAGAGAATTTTAAAAGAACTGAACGATTCGGGTTACATAGAAGTACTGCTTTTGCTGCCCGGACCATACCAAAAGGGAGGAGATCAATCAAAATTTATGGAGGAAATGGCTGGGTTTGATTTTGTCGGCAGAATAATATTTTTCGACTTGACACCAGTTAGCAAGATAGGGCTTACGCCAAGACCTTCTGTGAACCTTTCTGCTATACCAACTCTTATTAAGTTTCTAAAAGAAAACGGTATAAAAACAAAGGTCATGACTTTTAATTCAGAACTTACGACTCAGGCAAAGATAATAGAAAGCTCTGTGGGAAAAAGCGATGATTCTGTCCTGCTGATAGATAACTATGTAGATGATCCTGAAAAATACATTCCTATACTCGAAACCTACAAGGAAAAAGGCATAAAAACATACCTGTTTTCCACTTTTTTCGCGTTCTCACCAGAAGCAGTAAGCGGTATGGCTCAGGTTATTACAACCAACGCGATAGCGTGGGATAAGGTAATAACCCTTGATATATCCTCTGCAATAGCTGAATTTGTTGATGCTGTAAGTTGAAATGCGCAATAGCTGTCGATGTGGGGGCTACAAACTTAAGGCTGGCAACTTTTACAGGTAAAGAGCTCAGGGACAGGGTTTCTTTTAAGCTGCAGGGCTCTGTCAACCCACTGGATCACATAATGGGTTACCTTGAAAAGTTTTCAAAATCATGTAACCGTATCGGCATAGCAAGTGCTGGGCCAATGAACTTAAAAAAAGGTACGGTTACGCTGATAAACTATAACAATTTAACGATTAACTACGTCGATTCCTTAAAAGAATACGGGAAGGTCTACATAACCAACGACTGCATAGCCGGCCTTTTGGCTGAAAAAAAGTTTGGGGAAGCAAAAGGGGCAGAAAACGCCGTTTACCTAACCTTCAGCAGCGGCATAGGGGCTGGCGTTATGGTTGATGGCCACATATTGATAGGTAAAGATGGAAACGCACATGAGGTAGGGCACATTGTGCTGAATTATGAAGACAAGATTGAGTGCGGGTGTGGAAAAACAGGTCACTGGGAAGCTTTTTGTGGCGGAAAGTCCATGCCGAAATTTTATCAAAAGACAACAGGTAAAAAAGTTAATGCTTCTGAAGAAATTTTTAAGATGTACTATGATGGCAATCGGGAGGCTGCGGAGTTTATAGAAAGATGCATGAACATAAACGCCGCAGGTTTGGCCAGCGTTATAAACGTTTATGACCCTGATGTTATTGTATTGAGCGGCAGCGTCTACCTTCATAACGAAGGACTTTTTTTAAAAAAGCTCCCTGAACTCACAAAAAAATACGTAATGAACAGAATGCCCGTTATTAAGACGGCAGCTCTTAGGGAAGATGCCGTGATAGTCGGTGCCGGGGTTCTGGCCTTTTTAAACGGTAAGCTTCCCTGAGCCTTTAACCTGTTTCGCTTATCTCTTTTGATGCCCTTGAACTGCAAAGATCATTAACAAGTTTTTCAGCGCTATCGTAAAATCTGAGTCTTCCGTTCTTTCTTTGATCGGGGAACTCCCCCAAACTTTCCAGCCTGTCTGAAGGCATGCCATTGCCCTTTAAAACAAATACTTCTTTTCCCATTGCATAACCCATGAGCGCTTCAATCATGGTTCCCGAGCTGCCTCCAAGCGCTATCAAAAAATCAGAAGATCTGACCATAGGCACAGACCTAGCCCTGTACTCTTCGCCTGTTTTTATCAAATAGACGCCTTTAGGAACTCTGACGTTTTCGTTTTCAATCGGAAGTAAAAGCAAAACCTTTAAATTAAGTTTGGAAGCTTGGTCCACTACAGTTTTCATGAGACCCCAGTATCCTCCCAAGAGCAAAACAGGATCTTCACAATCTTTTTTTATAAGTTCCAGGAGTTTTTGCGTTTCCCTGATGAGCGTTTCAGGAACATCCCCACTATGAGCAGCTATCCCTATCTGCATGATCTAATCATTCATCAGCTGTTTTATAAAATTACCTCATGACAGTGTTTTTAACAGAGAGTTATTGATCTGTAAAATGTTCAAGAATTTTTGGTATCTTCTTGATTTTCCTGTTTGTTCTTTTTAAAACTTTCTATTACGAGTGGGGCTACCTCTTCAAAAGCATACTTTACTATATCCTCGACTGTACCTCTTGAAAACATTGTTATCACACAATTTCTGGTTAACCCTATTATCTGCGATATGCTTTTTGCCCTAACTACTATGTACCATAAAAGTCCGTGTTCCTGGTACATTTTGAAAAGATCAGTTTGAGAAAGGGCATCTCCATAAAGTGCTAGGACGTTTACGTTTGGTATGTCTATCTGGTCAAAGTACGCAACTCTCGTTTCTTCAAGGCTTTTGTTATAGTAATCTAGGAATATATTCGGGTCGATTCTTGCCTCAACTACATAACCGGGCCTAATGAACACGGCTTTGCTGAATTCGTTTGCCAGGTAATTGGCCAGAGGCTTTTTTGCAAGTATGAAAAGGAAATAATAACCTCCTATGTTTTTTACGAAAAACTGAACCCTCACCGTTGAAACCTCAGGTTTGTACCCCTCTTTTGTCCCTACTTTTATAACTTTATCATAGTAAATCGTGCCGTTAAGGGAAGATTCATCGTATCCATCTACAGAAAATTCAAAATTTAACTGAACGTGTGTTTCTTCGTCTTCCCTTGTTATTTTAAAGCTTGATAGCTTCTCCGCTATAAATGCAACGCTCTGTTCTGTGTTTATTCTAAACAGCTTTCCTGCTAACATTTTTACGTTTATGATTATTTCTTTTAGGTATATATGTTTGTGGGTGGCTTAAATTCCTGTTGAGATGTTTCTTTTGCTAGCTCTGCTTCAATGGTCTCTGCCCCTTTTATAAGTGGAGTGACGTCTATTTCAAAGCCATAGTATTTTGATAAGGTTTCAACAGCAACGCTGGCGGCTCTGGGATCTACCCTGTCAGGAGAAGCATAAGCGAGAAGAGCTACTGCTGGGAAATTTTTTATTTCAAAATAATTCAAGAGTATAGCAACTGGTCCAACTATGATGTGCTCATCTTCCAAAGGCTTAGCTTCAGAAAGTATTCCCCTGAGCCTGTATGCGCTTGTTGCTGCAATCCTGTATTTGCTATCGTCCGTCTTTAAAGTAGAATCCAACCCTCCAACAAGAAATACCTCTTTAACGCCTTTCTTGATTATCTGATCTGCAAAGCTTCTGTAAAACTTTAATTCTTTATCTTTCTGTACCGGGACGTCAACCTTAAATATGGCTATGTCGTCATGCGTAAAAATTTCATAAGGCGTGCTTATCATGCCGTTGATCAAGGTAGAAACCGGTGCGGAATCTTCGTAATCAACTATGCAGCATCTCTTTACTGAAAGCTTTTGAACGAGATACTTTACAGTCCAGTAACCGGTTGCGCCTATACCGTGAAACCCGCTTATTAGAGTTTTACCCTTTAATGATGCATTCTTTGGGTATATCGAGACGTAATTGTTATAACTCAACTTTTTCACCTAATCAGCTCAGTTTAATTGTACGTCTTATTAACTTTTTCCCTTAACTTCTTCTTCATATCTTTTCAGCACAAGCTCTTCAACTTTCATAAAATATATTTGGGTCGGTTTTGGCATCCTGCTAAGGTTTTTTTCTACCGCAGCTATAAAATACTCTATAGCCCTTTTGCTTACCTTAACGTTAAACTTCATAGGTAATATCGGATCCTGTTCGATTTCAAGTTTATCCTTCAGTTCGTCTGGCGCGATCTTAATATAATCTTCTTTGATTATATTATACCATTCAGAAAGAACTTCAGGAGTAAGGCTCTCCTTCTGTTCTATTATGTACTGGGCCATTTTAAAAACCATATCTTCGCTCACTTTAAATCCTGATTCTAGTAGGACAGATGCATATAAACAAATAAAAGACAATTTTTTTAAACTTAAAGTTTAGATAAATATACACAGAGCATTTCGGTAAGCCTATAGTTTCTTTATTTTGCTTGATCATTAAATTACATGAAGATTTATGTCATAAATAAACAAACCAGCATCAAGAACACCCGGTATCTTGATTATCTCTTCATAAGCGCTTTTGAGGTCAGAGTTTTCAGGATATGAAGCATCGAATATATAATTTCCGTTTTCAGTTATAAAAGGATAACCCCGTGAATCAACCCTTAAACTTGGCTTAAGCCCTAGTCTGATCAGGCTATCTTTTACCAGAAAGTAAGAAAATGGGAGAAACTCAACCGGTAAAGGATAAACGAGCTTTTCAACTACCTTATCTTGAGATACAAAAACATGCCTTTCCTTAGAAAGTTCCCAGATTATCCTTTCCTTTGCAAGCGCCCCTCCACCACCTTTTATTATGTATCCGTTATAGCTTGATACCTGGTCTGCACCGTCGATGACAACGTCGAGAAAGCTAAAGTTTGGTTCGGATATGAGATAATAATCAAGAACCTCGAGCTTTATCTGACCTGACGTAGGAATGCCTACAGGTCTTATCTTTTTGCTGTTCAACCTTTTCCCGAGTTCTTTTAAAACTCTTGATGCTGTTCTGCCACTTCCCAAGCCTATTATTGGTGTCCTGTTAAGAGCTACGAGCTTTTCTTCTATTAAATCCAGAGCGAGGTCAAGTCCCTGCATAAGTATAATATCAAAGAAATTGTATTAAATGTTTATCTCGTCAAGTATGTTATTTACTGCGTCTTTTGTCAAGTTTAGCTTATGAAGTATTGTGTACCTTTCGGGCCTCAACGAAGGAGCCATAAAAACGGCATCAATAACTTCTTCCCGCTTAATGCCTATCTGAGAAAAAGATGAAGGTAAGCCAACCTCCTGAATCTTTGATTTGATCTTTCTCCAGTTAATCCCGTAGAGGTAAGCTATAAAAACGGTGCTCAGGGCTACTTTTTCTCCGTGCGTACCTTTTTCAGGAGCTATGATATCAAGCGCATGAGATACAAGGTGCTCACTGCCGCTTAATGGTCTGCTGCTTCCTGCTATACCTCCTGCGACTCCTGCGCTTATCAGCGCTTCCATAAGGTTCCTTACTGAAACATATTTCAAAACCTCTATTCCTTTTGTGCTTATCATTGCATGTTTTGCGCTTTCGTATGCCAGCTTAGAAGCGTATTCTCCATAGTATTCGTTCTTTTCAATCCAGGCAAGCTTCCAGTCCCTGATCGAAGTGAACTTTCCCAAAAGGTCGCCCAAACCGCTCAGTATAAACCTCTTAGGAGCTTTCATTATTACAGAAAGATCTACTATTACTCCGCGGGGAGGTTTAACTTTAAGTGAATAAGGATGTGTCCCTCCTTTTAAAGAAGAAAAAGGACTGGCTATGCCATCGTTCGAAGCAGAAGTTGGCACGCTTATCACATTGATTCCTGTTTTGTATCCAAAGTACTTTGCAACATCCAGCACCTTACCCCCGCCAAAACCTATTACTGCTTCAAAATCCTTACCAATGAATTTGTTATATATTCTTTCAGCCTCATCGTACGTTGATGCATTGACAACCTCCTTTTCATATTCAAATCCTCTTAACGCTGAATTTATTTTTTCAGCAAATATACCGCTTACGTTAGGTCCTGTAAGTAAAAGGGCTTTTTTCCTGACTAACTTTGATAAATTATCTTTGTTAAACGTATTGTCCCCGACTATAACAATTTCAGGCAGTTCCATTATATGGCTTAATTCTTTTCGCCTCTACCTGATATAAATTCTTCAACCTTAATCAAACTTTCTTTATATAAATCATAAAATAACAGCTCCCCATCCTTCTTTAAGAACGATCCGTCAGATATTACATCCTTTACGGTTTCGGGCCCCCCCTGATAACCCAGAGAAGCCACCAGATCCCACGACGGATAAATCTTATTCAGATCATATGCAATAAAGTCTGCGTTTTTTCCTGGTTTTATTTCGCCTGAGTTTAACCCCAGGGCAATATTCCCATAAAGGGAAGCCATCTTCATAGCTTCTTTTACAGAGATGCTAACGCTCATTGTAGAGGCTCTTGATAAAAGCGTTGCAAGCCTTATTTCGTTAAAAATGTTAAGAGTTTCAGAACTTCCTGGGCCGTCCGTCCCAATGCTAACCTGTATTCCAAACCTTTTCATTTCGTTTATTTTAGCTATGCCGCTCGCTAGTCTGGAATTGGAAACGGGGCAGTGAGAAACGAATATATTATTTCGGGAAAGCTTGCTGAGCTCATTTACTTCAAGGTGCACAGCATGAGCTAGTATGAGCCATTTATCTATCGCGCCTATTTTTTCCAGAATTTCAACCGGGCTTTTATCGTAAGCCTTCTTTATTTCTGCAAGTTCTTCTCTATTTTCAGCAAAGTGCATCTGATATCTGAAACCCTGCATGCTGAAGAGCTCCTTTAACATTTCCTCGCTTACCGCATAGAGCGAATGAGGCGAAATAAAGACTTCAAAACCATCCTTAAAAAGATCAGCTGAAATGTTTTTTATGTTTCTTAGCCTTTTCCAGCTTTCTTCTTCCATGTAGGGAACCTTATCCATAAAGGCCAGTCCAAGCTTTACCTTAACGGGTAATCCTATCGCCTTAACGGCCCTTACCATTGGCGGTATATCATAAAAATCGAGGACGGCTGTAACGCCTGAGCTTATCATTTCCCCAAGGCCTAGAACGTTTGCGTGGTAAAGAAACTCGTAATCAAGTTTAGACTCTATCTTCCACACTTCTTGCAACCAATCATAAAGGGTTTTATTTTCTCCTATACCTCTTAAGGCCGCCATTCCAACATGAGAATGTGTGTTTGCAAAAGACGGCGCTATCAAAACGTTTCCCAGGTCATAGACATCTTCTGCCTCTGGCCTTAGCTCATCTGTTTTTCCTGTTTTAATTATTTTTTTGTCTTCTACAAGAACTGAAAAATCTTTTAAAGGCTCGTTTAAATAATCGGTTAATAAATACTTTCCTTTAAAAAGTATTTTCATTGTTTTTTAGCGTATATTTCTGCAAACTCTACTTGGTTTATCTCAGGAATTATATCAAGGATATCGTTCGCTATTGCTCTCTTTATGTACTGAAGGCCATCCGTAAGAAAATACTGTTCAGGGATTTCAATCCTGACTTTACCCTGATCGACCTTATATACAGGGTTCTGTATCTCTATCCTTCTCTGGATTAGCTTTTCTACCTTTTCGTTCAGATCAGTTATTTCTTTAATTATTTCGATTTCATATATTAGAGTTTTGCCAGCTAGCCTGTCGTTAAAGTCGATCTGAACCCTACCGCTGTTGATTGAAATCACTGTTCCAATCTGCCCGTTATATTCAACCTGGTCACCAACGTTCACGTCTTTTGCTTTTTCCCCAAATTTTCTCAGAGGTATAACCTTTATCTTTGAAGGATCACGGTTACCGAATGCTTTTTCAGGAGGCACTTCAATCGTAGCTTTATCTCCTACGTTAAGCTTCTGTATTTCTTCGTCCAGCGCTTTAAGTATCCAGCCTTTACCGACAGCGATGAGCTTCGGTTCATACTTTGCTCCTTCCTTGTAGATTTTGTTAGCCTTTGCTACTTCTTCTATGGTTGTCTCTATTACTTCTCCTGTTTCTTTTATTTTAGTTGTATAGTTTATTAATATCAACGAATTTTGGTTCAAATATTATCTAACCCCTTTAATTTTTCCTCTGCCACCCCTATAGCTTTTTCAACATTAACATTTATGCCTTGCGCAATCATTGAGTAACCTACAGCTATGATGGTAGGCAGAATCTTAGAGCGTTCTATGATACCCATGTTACCTATTCTGAATATTTTTCCTTTAAGCTCACCAAAGCCGCCAGTTATAACGATATTATAATTATTTTCAAGGTATTTTCTGAACTTCATGTCATCGACTCCCTGTGGGTACTTTACAGATATCACGACGTTTGATCTGAATTTTTCCTCCACAAATGGCTGAAGTCCCATCGATTCAAACGCGCTATAATAGGCCTGCGCACCTATCCTGTGTTTTTGGATTGTCCTTTCCAATCCTACGCTTGCTATCTTTTCTAACGCAGTTTCTAAAGCATAAAATAACGGAAGAGCTGGGGTAAATGGCGTCTCATATTTTGCGAGGAAATCCACGTACGATGCGTAGTTAAAGTATGTAGAATATGGTGGGTCTTTCCTTACATAGTTAATTACGTCGTCGCTTACACCTACTAAGGCCAAACCCGGCGGCGTAAAGAGGCATTTCTGGCTTCCTGCTATCACAACGTCAGCATGCCACTCATCCATAGGAAGGACGTCTCCTCCAAACACGGATATAGCATCTATTACGTAAAACATACCATATTTTTCAGCTATTTCGCCTAATTCTTTTGCATACCTGTAAGTGGTTCCTGGCGAAGTATCGTTATAAACAAGGTATATGGCCTTGGCGTCTTTGTTTTCAGAAGCAGCCTTTTCAATCTGTTCGACAGAAGGAGCCGTCCCAAAAGGCGCATTAACCCTAACAACCTTGCCTCTGGCAACTTCTATCTGTTGCGCTAACCTGCCGCTGAACTCTCCAAATACTGGCACTATTGCTTTGTCGCCTGGCCTTATGATGTTCATAACGGCTGATTCAGCACCACCAGTACCCGAAGACGAGAGAACTATCACGTTGTATTTTGTCTTAAAAAGCTCCTTGCTTATCTTTTCTATGTTTGACATAAGCTGATGAAATTCTTCCCCCCTGTGGTTTATAACGGGCTTGCTCATCGACATCAAAACGTCATCAGGGACGTCCACGGGACCTGGAAGCATTATGGACTTCCTCTTAATTTCCATTTTACTCACCTTGCATAACCTTAAAATTATTTGCTAATAAACGTTTTATTTTATTTTAGAAAGCTCTGAAAAATGCCCTTACACTGGATCGTCTTTATTTTTTAGGTTTACACAAAATCAGTTTGTAAACCTTTTATATAGTAAACTCAAGTTGCATTACTTCGAGTTTTTTACCGCTTTCATGAGGATAGATCACAGTTGCGTTATAGCTGTCTCCAAACATTATCATTATGAGATCCTGATCACGGTAGATTTCTGCCTGAAAGCCAGCCACAAACAGTGTGCCCAGCGAATTGACCCTGTTTATTACGTCTTTCAGTACATCAGAAAAACCATCTTCTAACAACTTTTGGCAGTTCAATGCTCCATGGTCTTCATGAACGTCTGTCTCAAACTCGCATAGATCAGCAGTGCTTGTTGATGCGTTTTTAAGCTCTTTCTGCAAATCGATGTTTTCCTGAGCAGGTACAACTTCAACTGAAAGCAATGCACTGACTTGATTTTCTTCTTTCATTCTTAATATTTCCTTATCGAGCTTTTCCCAACCTGATGATGCCACTTTAAACATTTGTTTCCCTCAAACTTAAGTAGTTTCGTGCGTTATAAACCTTTGTGAACTACCTTAACACAAAATTTGAAGCCTCTTAACTCGTGGTCAAAAATACCGGTTGGGTTATACGTTTTTGGGGAAAGATTAAATAATAAGCACGTTAATGTTTTCAAAAAGTTAAAACTGAAGGTAAAATGCAGATAAAAGTGTTAGGTGCCGGAGGAAACATAGGTAATTCCGGCATTTTAGTAAAAGATAATTCCACAACAATACTCTTAGATTATGGATTAAATCCCGGAAAAAACATAGTTCATCCTTTGCACGTAAGACCCAAAGATTTGACCGCGTTGATAACGACCCACGCACATCTAGATCATATAGGATACGAGCCTTATCTTTATATAGATGGGAACGTTCCACATTATGCTACAAAGGTTACTATTGAGCTCACAGAGCTTCTGCTTTACGATCTCATAAACATTTCAGGCGATAAGCTTCCGTTCACGCAGCAGGAAGTAAAAAAACTTGTTAGGATGAGCAAAGCGATAGAATATGAAGAACCTTTTAACATAAACGGTATTGAAACCGAATTTTTTAATGCCGGACATATACCCGGCAGCTCCATGGTTTACATGAAGGGAAGCAAGAGAGTTCTGTATACAGGAGATATAAACCATATACAGACGAGGTTGCTAACCCCTGCATCTTATGATCTTCCGGAAGTAGATTATATTGTGTCTGAATGTACGTACGCAATGCAGGACCATCCTGAAAGAGAACAAGAAGAAAAAAAGCTCATAGATTTTTCTAACGAAATAATAGAAGATGGAGGCACTGTTCTTGTTCCAGCTTTCGCAGTTGGAAGAGCTCAAGAGCTGGCTGAAATATATTATTCTTATAACTTTAAGCATGACGTTTATATGGATGGTATGGCTTTGACTGTAAACGACATACTTCTGAACAATCCACAATTTTTAAGAGATCCTGAATTTTTAAGAAACGCTTTGGGACGCTTGAATTATGTTAATGGATGGGAAGATAGAAGAAAAATCGTAAAAGAGCCGGCCGTCATAATTTCTCCAGCCGGGATGCTGATGGGAGGCGCTTCAGTATTTTACAGCAAAAAAATTTCAAAGAACCCTAAGAACGGTATAGCTATAGTCGCGTATCAGGTTGAGGGGACACCTGGCAGATCGCTGGTTGAAGAAGGCAGTTTGAACTTTAACGGAAACCATTACAGCGTTAACGCCAAGGTTGGCAAGTTTGATCTATCGAGCCATTCTGGCAGGTCTCAGCTTTTGCAGATGTTCAAGTCGCTCAAAGGTTCTCCAAAAATAATTCTTGTTCACGGCGAACAGGAAAACTGCGAAGCTTTTGCGTTAGAGCTAAATAGTATGGGGTTAAACGCTACATGTGCAAGGACTGGTGAAGTGATTGAGTGAAAAAAAGATTAACAAACTTGAAATTGATCTCTATTTCCTTAATGGGTACGCAACAAGGTATTTAGAAAGCTATAAAATAGCTGCATCCCTTTATAACATGAGCATCAGGGATCATCAAGATGTGGAATTCAGTGTTAATTTAAAAACTTATGATGGGGATCAGATTCTTAAACAGTTAAGGGATACAATTCCCAAAAATCATCATTACGTCTTTATCGTAACCGGTTTGCCAATTGTAGATTCAACCGGCTCAAGAATTTTCGGTATTGTAGATCCAAAAGAGAGGGTGGCGATCCTGAGCGAAGATCGGTTGATTTCTGATCCAAAGCTGGCAAAAGAAAGAATAATGAAAGAAGCTGCCCATCTTATAGGCCATTTCTGGGGGCTTGGACACTGCTTAAATGAAACGTGTATAATGAGTCATGCTAAAAGTTTAAAGGACGTTGACACAAAGCTACCGATGCTGTGCAAATCATGCCAGGAAGATTTTAAAAAAGCATACAATGAATTGATTAAATGATTCCTAAAAGGAATTAATAGTATTGTTTTTATATTTCTATTAGGAATAATTATAAAATTGAATGATGAGACTGATTCGATACATGGTCATGAGTATAATGATTATTTAGGCTCAAGAATACCTCCTATTTATCTTTCTTCAATATTTGAACAGAGAGGAGAAGCAAAAAAGAGCGACAGAAACGTCGATCTAAAGTACTCGAGGGAAGAAAATCCCACCGTGCGGTATCTTGAAAAAGCTGTCTCAAAGCTTGAAAGAGCTGAGGATTCTCTTGCTTTTTCCAGCGGGATGGCCGCCATAAGCTCTTTGTATCTGAACTTTCTTTCTTCAGGAGACGAAGCTGTTGTTACATGTGAAGCATACGGAACCACCATAAAGCTCTTGAGTTACCTTTCAAAATTTGGCGTAAAAGCTAAAGTTGTAATGCCAGATGCTGAAGAAATAGCTTCAGCAGTAACAAAAGGCACAAAGTTTGTATTCATAGAAGCTATGACTAACCCTACGCTAAAGGTGATGGAATTTGATGCAGTAAGGGATGCAATAAAAGGCAAGGCCACATTTGTAGTTGACAACACTTTTTTGAGCCCGGCCCTCTTTAAACCGATTGAAAACGGCGCTGATGTTGTTGTTGAAAGCCTTACGAAGTACATATCCGGTCACAACGACGTTATAGGCGGTATTATTGCAGGAAAAGAAGAAAAGATCCTTGAGCTCTGGGAAACCAGAAGGATGACAGGATCTATTTTAAGCCCGTTTAACGCTTACCTGACTCTGAGGGGGTTGAAAACTTTATTTGCGAGGATAAAAATGCAGCAAGAAAACGCGCTCAGAATTGCGAAATACCTTTCAGAAAATCCGAAGGTTGAAGAAGTCATGTATCCATGCCTTGAGACAGACCCCTACTACCCGCTGGCAAAAAAATATTTTAAAGGGTGCGGGGGCGTTGTAAGCTTTAAGGTGAAAGGAGGAAAAGAAGAAGCAATTTCCGTTTTAAAACGTCTGAAGCTTATAGTTCCATCACCAAGCCTGGGAGGCACTGAGTCTATAATGACCTACCCTGTTCTTTCTGCGTCATCATCTTTAAGCGAAGACTGCAAGAAAAAACTTGGAATAACAGAAAATCTGCTCAGACTTTCAGTAGGACTTGAAAACACCGAAGATCTGATTGAAGATCTTGAACAATCCCTTAACAATGTTTAGCTTTACAGATTGTTTATGCCTTGCCGCTGTTAACTATCATGTCTAAATAAGTTTTGAGCGCTGCTACTAGGGGACTTCTTCTTTTCAATAAGTTAATAAAAATTAATTAGATGTATACACTGCTTTTATCGTGTTATCGGTTACCGACTCGATTCTGCAGAAAAATTTTCTCTCCAGCTGAACTACGTTGTTAAGTTCTCCTTTTAGCCCCTGTTCTGCAATCCCGTTTATTTCGTTTCCATCTTCATTGAGTACCTTTATCTCAGTTTGAGCATCTGAAGGTAACCAGTGCAGATGAGGAAATTCTTTTGCCCTTGCCAGGTCGTTATCGGTGAATTCTGCATAATCTTTACCAAGAACGAAGTTACCCAGACCCATAAACCTGACTTCCTTACCTGCATTCTTTTCATGATCGCTTTTTTCTATTATGATTTCAGCTTTTTCTAGCGTTAAAGTCCTTATTTCGTTTTTCCTGTTTGGATGTTTATAAAGCTGAACGACCTTTGGGATTTCTATATTTTTAAGAGCTAATGTTACGTAAGGCTCGAATACGGCAAAATATCTGTTGGCGATAGGATCAATGATCTTTCTGTTTATAGCGTACAGGTTTTCTAAACTTATTACTGCATCGTTTGTATTTATTCCCATTGATAGTACTAGCTGTTTTATAGCCTCTGGAACTATGCCTCTCCTTTTCAGGGCTTTCAACGTAGCCAGTCTTATGTCATCGTAGCCGCTGTAAACACCCGTTTTTATGCCCTTCTCGATTTCAGATTTGCTCAGCGGTTTGCCTTCTATCATGAGCCTGCCATAATGAACGGCATGAGGATACTTCCATCCAAAGGCTTCGTACAGGTATTTTTGTCTGACCATATTAACGAAATGTTCCTGACCTCTGAAAATATGGGTTATCCCCATAAGGTGGTCGTCTATCGCTGAAGCCCAGTTATAAAGCGGCCAAACCCTGTATTTATTGCCTACAATAGGATGAGAATATTTTTCCGTATCTATTATTCTGAGGGCAGGCCAGTCCCTGACTGCGGGATTTGGATGTGAAAGGTCCGTTTTTACTCTGACAACAGCTTCTCCCTCTTTATATTCTCCCGAAAGCATCTTTTCCCATCTTTTTAGCTGAACTTCGGCTGGCAAATCCCTGTCAGGGCAGGGCTTCTGCTCCATTATATGTTCTTTAAACTTCTCTCTGTTACATTCAGTTATATAAACTGCTCCTATTTTGATAGCCTTTTCAACATAATCATAGTATATCGGTAACCTCTGGCTCTGATAATGCTCTTCGTCCCATTTAATTCCAAGCCATCCAAGATCCTCCTCAATATATCTGTAAAACTTTAAATCGGACCTTTTTAACCTTGGATCAGTATCTTCAAACCTCAGTATGAACCTGCCTTTGTATATCTTAGCGTACTCGTAAGAGAGGATTGCTGCTCTGGAAGATCCCAGATGAAGAACGCTGTTGGGATTAGGAGCGAAACGCGTCACCACCTTACCGTTTTCAGCTCCCTCAAGAGGCGGCAGCCTTAACTCCTGCTTCTTTTTTTCTTCTACCTCACCTGCTAGCTCTTTTTGCTTTTCGATGCTTAAGCCAGAAACGTAATCACAGACCTCCCTTACCAACGGCAGTATTTCTTTTAATTTTGGTTTTATGTCTGGTCTTTCTGAGACTATTTTTCCTATAACTGCTACCTGATCTGCTTTTCCCCCGTGTTTTACCGCATTCTGAGCAGCGTATTTAGTTATTATTGCTCTAAGCTCTTCATCGCTGACGCTCAACCAAGCTGTTCACCATTTTTATCAATTCTGAGTTTGGCTCACCTGAGCCCAGATGCTCTAAAGCTGACAACGCACCGTCAATATATATTTTTATCGTTTTCTTTACATCTTCTTCGATACCGAGTTCTTTTATCCTTTTAACAACGTAACTTATTTCCTGTTCTTCAGCTTTTTTCCCGTAGACGTTCAAAATTTTATTTTTGAGTTCATCGTCGGCTTTTTTTATTGCCAAGTAAATCGGGAGCGTTGATTTCCCTTCTCTCAGGTCAGACCCAACTGGTTTTTTAGTAATGTTTGGATCACCGATCAAACCCAGAAGGTCGTCCGTTAACTGGAATATTATTCCAAAATTTTCACCGAACTTTTTTGCATATTCTTCAAGATCAAGCCTTCCTGCTGCGTAGACGCCATAAAGGGATGAAAGTATAAAAAGTGATGAAGTTTTCTTTTTTATAAGTTCGTAATAAACCTCTTCCCTGAACTGCGCAGGCGGCGCTATATCCATGTTTTGTCCTTCACAAAGTTCTATAACGTACTTTGTTAACGCGCTAACGGCTTTATGAAACTTTTTTTCATCTTCCTTATAAGGTTTAACATCCTCAAGAGCCTTGTAACCCATGGCGAACAGCAGATCCCCCGCAAGTATGGCAACAGGTACCCCAAAGACCCTGTGAACCGTTGGCACACCTCTTCTGAAGTCGTCGTTGTCCATAATATCATCGTGTATCAGCGTGAAGTTATGCACGAGCTCCACGGATGCCGCCGCGGGTACTATATCTAAAGCGTTTCCTCCCAAAGATTCATACATTCTTGCGACCATAAGAGGCCTTAGACGTTTTCCTCCTGCAAATACAAGGTGTGCTGAAGCCTTATATACATCATATTCTTTTGATAATGATCCTTTTAAGTAGGTTTCAACGTTTTTTAAAAATTCATCCTGGTTTATCATATGTATCCGACCTGTCTGGCCCATTCTGCTAGCGGGTCCAGCAGAATCTTTCTTTTCTTTTTCAGTTCTGAGGTGTTTTTTGAACCTGTAAGGAAAAGAGCAAGCCTGTATTCGTTTACTGTGTTGAGCAGCATTTCTTTAGCCTTTTCATATCCGTTCTTCAGCAATTCTTTCAGCACGGTTCCAGCCATCGCTCCCGCATCAGCCCCAAGCGTTATGGCTTTTGCCAGCTCAAGCCCATTTTTCATCCCTCCTGAGGCTATTATCGGGAGATCTGTAACGCTCCTTACTTCTATTATGGAGGCAGCCGTTGGTATGCCCCATTCCCCAAATATTTCAGCCAGGCTGTAGTTTTCCATTTTCTTTGCCTTTTTCGCCCTTACGCCTTCAATTTTAGCCCAGCTTGTTCCTCCTGCCCCCGCTACATTTATGGCAGAAACGCCAGCCAGCTTCAAGTTTATCGCAACTTCTTTTGAAATCCCGGAACCTACTTCTTTAACTATTAATGGCACGTTTATTGACTTCGAAACTTCTGCTAGCTTTTGCAGAACTCCCCTGAATTTAGGTTCTCCTTCAGGCTGAATTGCTTCCTGAAGAGGGTTTAAATGTATTGCCAAAGCGTTTGCCTTTATCATTTCGATTGCCCTTTTAATCTTATCAAGGTCATAAGCAAGAAGCTGTGCGGCCCCAATATTACCTATAACAAATATGTCAGGAGCTGTTTCCCTTACAACCGAATACGTGTCCGCTAAAGACGGGTCTTCTATTGCAGCTCTCTGAGATCCTACGCCCATTCCTATTCCAAGATCATGTGCGAGGGCTGCAAGGTTTTTGTTTATTTCTTTCGTTTCTTCGCTTCCCCCGGTCATGCTGTCTATTATTAGCGGTGCCTGAAGCTTAAAACCCAAAAAATTTACAGAAGTATCCACATCCTGCAGATCAATTTCGGGAAGCGCTTGATGAATAAGGTACACGTATTCAAACCAACCAGATGTTTCCTCATACTCAACTCCGCCTTTTTTAACGATGTTTATGTGCTCAACCTTTCTATCCTTAACTTCCATCAGACATCACTACACTACCATCAAACTTATAACCCTTTAATGCTTTAATAATATTTTCTTTATCGCCTGCGCTTATAAACACAGAGCTTATGCCCATTTTGGCTAACGTATAAGCGACGTAAAGCTTGAAACTTAAGCCGCCCGTTGCGTCGGGAGAGTTTTCTGATATTTTTGCCAGCATTTTTTCAAACCTTTCAAAGCTATTCCCTTTTATTATTGGCACGTCCCCTATGTACATAGATCCTTCAGATCTTTTTACGCTGATTTTTTTAACCACGTTACCATTTTCATCCATTATACCTGGCGTTCCCATGATGAACACGACCTTGTTCACTGGAAATTTGCGGCATACTTTTAACGCTATTTCGTCCCCTCCTATAACCCTGAAACCTTTTCCATACTCATAGATAACATCTCCGAACGTAAGCGGATAGACAGACCTTTCAATCATTTCTAAAACCTCGTCTTTATTTAGCACATCAATCAGCTGTGCAGGAAAGTAAAACGTGGACAGGCCTTTATCCATCAGAATTTTTTGAACCTGGACACTGAGCTGCAGCATCTTGATCTTTGTAAAGCTTACCCCCCGGTCGGAATCTGAATGATGAAAGCTCGAAAGTCCATATATTGTAGCGGCAGGGTGCCCCCACGATCCTCCTCCGTGAATTAGAAAATATCGTATTCCTGCAACGCTCAAAGCTTCAGCTATATTCTTTATTCCTTCTTCATTTATGCTGAACGGTTTGTCTTTAAAGGTAATAGATGAACCACCCATTTTTACAACTGCCAAAGACATCTGCTTAACGTTTCTGTTTTACCATCTTTAAACTTAACTTTTTCTGAAAATGGCTTTTTATTTTAAATTGTAATAAATCGATGTTTTTAGTGTGAAAAGTTTATATCGTAAGCGCCGCGAACTCCAAGCTTCACTTCTTTTGTTTTTAAACCGTCAACCTTTTTTACAGGCAATCCAATTAAATATCCTCCACCGCCAGCTCCGGTAATTTTGGCTGAAATTCCGTTTTCGTGCAACATTTTTAAAAGGCGAGCTATCTTTGGAGTAGATACATCTATCAGCTCAAGAAGGGACTGGTTTATCCTGAAAAGGCCTTTAACTTTTTCAACGTCACCCATTTCCAGAGCATTCTTCATCGATAACGATATTGAATCGGCTATTTCTACGAGCTCGCTGAACCTTTCTGGTTCATTTTCCTTCATGTATCCAACCTTACTTACCAGGGTACCAGTGTTTCTTCTTTGCCCTGAGTCTATCAACAGAATTTTTTCAACCTTTGAATTTACTGGATAATTTTTTTCTCCTCTTTTAAAAATAAATACGCCACCGTTCAAAACAGCCCACACGTCTATGCCACTGGGATTTTTATGAACCTCCCTTTCAAGCTCCATCGATTCTTCGAATATTTTTTCACGAGAAGGATTTATACCACTGAATTTGAACGCCGCAATTATGATTGCCACGTGAAAAGAAGCTGAGGAACCGAGGCCTGCTGACTTGGGTACTGCGCTTCGCACCGAGACCTTTACGTTTCTGACTCCTGTTATCTCTTTTACCTTTTCAAGCGCATAGTCTGCACGTATGATTTTACCGTTAGAATATATGATATCTTTATCGCTTTCTTCAATCCTTATTTTCAGATACAGGTTTATAGCGCCGGCTAAAGCTCTTGCGCCGTGCACTACAAAATGTTCTCCAGACAAAATGACCTTTGCTGGAGCTACAGCTTCGCTGAATTCCATTCTATTAGAAAATAAGTTATCGTATTTAAAAACAATCCGTTACTTATAAAAACCGATAGAAGCGTAACCCACAACAGAGCTGTAATCCCCTGTTACGTCGCCGCTGTTAGCGTGTTTTAGCAACTTTACGTTGCCATAACCCAGAAGGTTACTCAGGTGTATCAACACAGCAGCAGGACCGTAACCGCACATTGTTATCTCATACTTTCTAAGAACCCTGTAAAGCTCATCAAGATCTCTGTTCAGTATCGCTTTTATAGCAATTTCATCTTTTCTGTTCACGCTTTCAGCGGGCTCATAATGAGTTAAGTCAGAAGACGCTATAATGTAATAGTTTTTCTTTTCTTTGATTTTTTTATAGATTATTTCTGCAACTTCTACTGCGTACTCCTTCTCCATAAGGGTCATAGAAATAGGGAGTATTTTGAAGTCTTTTTTTACGTACTGCAGGTAAGGGATTTGGACTTCGATGCTGTGTTCTCTCCAGTGAGCCCCATCGTCTATATCTATTATCGATTTTTCAGACATTATTTCATTTCTCAAAGACGTGTCAACCTTTACCTGCCCGAGAGGAGTCTCCCAGATTTCGCTCTGCGGAAGCGCTAACGGGCTGCCTATGCCGTAATGGTTCGGGCCAAGAATTATAAAGGTAGAACCTTCTGGCAGTGCTGATATTTCAAGGTAAGCGTGAGCTGCTACATATCCGGAGTATTCATAACCTGCATGGGGTACCAAATAGCCCAGAGCGTTTTTCTGTTCTTTTAGCGGCGGAAGTAAACCAGGGCCTAAATCTTTAGATCGGAACGTATCTTCAATTAAACCTATCAGTTTATTCTTTTCGCTTGGATAAAAATATCCTGCAACTGCTGGTTTTCTAACTCTCCACATAGCTTCCTTCTTCAAACTTCATTTCAAAGTCTGATGGACTGTATTTCATGGCTTCGTTCGGTTGCATAGCGCCTGAATTTATCAGATAGCTCCTAGCTAAAAGCCAGAATATCATGGCTAATGATTTCCTCCCTCTGTTGTTTCCCGGTATTATCAAATCAACAAAGTTACAGACGTTGTTTGTGTCACAGATGGCAACAACCGGTATGTTTACTCTTATAGCCTCTTCTATAGCCTGTTTATCTACTGCAGGATCTACTATAAGGACCAAGTCAACGTTCTTGTAATCAGGAAGGTACGGGTTTGTAAGAGTTCCTGGCAATAACCTCCCTAAAACGTAATTTACCCCTGTCAGCTCAGCGAATTTTGTTATAGGAGTAAAAGCTGCTTCCCTTGTAGAATAAACAAGAACCTTTTTAGGATCATATCTTGACAAGAACTTTCCGGCTATTTCTATCCTCGAAAGTATCTTGCTTAAATCCAGGATGTTTAAACCGTCTTCTCTTCTCCTGGCCACAAACTGTTTCATGTGCTTTGTTGCGACGTTTGTTCCGATCCTTATCCCGGAAGCTATCAGAGCACTTTCTGTAAGCTGAACGTTTATCTTTCTATTCTCTGAACCTTCTTCGCTTTTATCCTCAGGCTGTTTTTCTGCCATTATATGCTCGGCCTCCAAAGAGGTATACCTTCATTTTCTTCATTTATTCTTGCTAGCCTTATAAGCTTTGACATTCTTTCCCCTCCAACAACTCCACTTTTTATTAATGATGATTTCATACCCACGGCTATGTCTGCAAGATAACCTTCACATACATCGCCGCTTCTGTGAGAGGTTATCACCGCATAATTGTTTTTATGAGCAACCTCAGCAAAAAGCTTTGCCTGGTACAGCGTGCCCACCTGATTTACCTTGAGAATTACCGCGTTCGCAGCCCCCATTTTAACCCCTTTTTCTAACCTCTTATAGTCTGTTGTGAAAAGGTCGTCACCTACTATCAGTGCTTTTGAACTCTTTGTAAGCTGAGCAAAAGACTCAAAATCTTCTTCAAAGAAAGGATCTTCTACATACTTAAGATCATATTTGCTTATTGTATCTTCTACATACTTAAACTGATCTTCTTTAGAAAGTTTTTTGCCCTTTCTTGCATAATTGTAAAAACCGTTTTCATAAAGAGTTGATGCGGCCATATCTAGCCCCATTATTATCCTTACGCCATACTCTTTTGAAACCCTGTCTATGGCTGTTCTGACTACGTCTAACGCCTCTTCGTCCTTAAGCCTTGGAGCCCACGCTCCTTCATCGCCTTTACCGCCAGCGAACATCGGATCCCTTTTTTCGATTTCTTTTTTAACTTCTTTGTGAACTTTAATGTTTAATGTTACAGCTTCAAAAGCGTTCTTTGCTCCCACAGGGCTCGATAAAAATTCCTGTATATCTGGAGAGCCAGTCCCCGCATGCTTACCGCCTCCGAGCACGTTCCCCAAGGGATACGGTATTCTGGGTTCAAAACCAATAAGCGAGTAAAATGGCTTGCCTGAAGCCAGAGATTCAACTGCGAGGGCTGCCACAGATACTGCAAAGGCTGTAGCTCCACCTATCTTTTCAAATCTGTCAGAACCTCCTATCTTAACGAGAGCCTCATAAACAGCCTTCAGATCTGCTGCATCAACGCCTAAAAGCTTTTTCTTATCAAAGTTCTTTTCAACGGTTAAAAATCCACCTTTTGGCAGGTGAATCACTTCAGTTTCGCCGGTACTGGCACCAGCGGGCGCAGTTGCAGTTGCTTTATAGTTTTTTATGAACACCGTTGCCTCTACTGTTTCATCCCCTCTGCTCGTAAAGCTGGGGGAGATCTTAACGTCTGTTATCTCCAACTAAATTTCGTCCTCCTTATCATTTAAAAGGGCCGCTGCCTCGGCATAAGGAAGCATCTTGTTTAGAGTTTCAAAACTGCTCAAAATCATCCTTCTGCAGCAGTATCTTTTAACTCCTAACTTATCCAGAGCTTTAGAAGGTTCCATACCTTTAGCAACAAGGGCGTTAAATTTTTCATACTTATCGCCGAGTAAAGCGCCACAGCTAAAACATCTTATTGGTGAAAGCATCGAACTAGTTAAAATACCTCTGAATATAAATTTTTCTAATTAACTTAAATTTTTTGTTTTGATGGCATCCGTTACAATATGCTTTTGATTTATGTTTATGTTAAATGATGATGAACTCTGCATCTGGGTTCATAATGGTCATACCCTCCTATAAGGATCTCTTGCTCTTCCTTACTTTTACGTATAGTAAAAGTTGCTGGTTCTCCGCAAACAGGACATACAGCGGTTAGCTTGATAACTTCATCAGCAATAGCAAGAAGCGGAGGCATAGATCCAAAAGGTTTTCCGAGAAAATTCTTGTCTAATCCTGCTATTACTATGCGTTTGCCTTCATCAGCAAGCCTGTTTACAACATCGACAATTTCTGTATCGAAAAACTGTGCCTCGTCTATTCCTATAACCTCATATCCCTTCCCTATATTGTATATTTCTGATGGGTCTGAAACCTTGATTGCCTTCATCTTTCTGCCGTCATGGCTTGTAACATATTCTTCCCCATACCTGTTGTCTATTGCATGTTTGAACAGTATTATCCTCTTTTTCGCGAGCTCATACCTTCTGAGCTCGATCAGCAATTCTTCAGTCTTTCTGCTGAACATAGGTCCTGTATATACTTTTATCCATCCCTGCATAGAATGTCATGCTTCCCCCTCAATATATCGGTTTACATGCTCATTTTTTTACATGCTTGTCAACAATTTCTTCAACATCCATCAGCTTTACTTTTATTTTTGACTGATGCTTTGTATAGAAATAGTGTTTTGCGCTGTTGCTTAAGACGTTTGTATAACCAAAAGTTTCCGGCAAATACGACAAAGTAGGGCATACATCAAAATACAGTTTTACACCTGAAGCAAGCAAAGCTTCTTTTTCGTCCTGGGACAGCTCGCCAAAGCTCGTCCTGTCAATGAACAAGTACGTTGGTATGTCAAAGCTTTTTCCTCTGACAAGGTCAGCAAGCTTTTTCACTTCCTCAGCAGATAAGAAAGGACAGCCAAGTACTATGGCTTGCGGTTCAGCTTCATCACTTATCTTGGAAACCGCTTCATCCAGCTGGTTTTTTTCTAAAGGTACTATTTCTGATTCTTCAGCATGTGGCTCAATAACAAACATAGGCTGGGGACCGTAAGTACCTATCGAAGCTGAAAGCGCTTTAAGCTCTCCCTTTTTCGCTGAAGCTATCCCAATTACTCCCACTATGTCTTTTGTAAATTTACCTATAAAGTAACCCAGCGCTCCGTATTTTACCTCACCGTTTATCTGAAAATGCAGCTGTATTATCTTTTTAGGCTTCCTGTTTTCATCCATGTGCATTCCGTAGTAGGGAGTAAAGCCCAGTATGGCTGAAGCGAGCGCGCTTAGCCCCCCTTCTTTGTTGGTGTATATGCCCAAAACCGAGTTGCCGTAGACCACGGCTGAGCTTTCTGCCCAGCTAACGTGTTCTCCTCTTTTAGGCACGTTTAATCCTTCATAGGGCACACATGTGCATGAACTTTTTGCGCCCATCTTAATGAAAGCATCGTAGATAGCCTTCTGCTTTTCAACCAGATCTTTGCTGAAAGTTTTATCAGTCTCAAGAACAGGGGCTCCGCACGGATTTATTGAAGTTGGAACGCTAAACCTGGCAATGTTAGAAATGTCCTTCAGAAGTTCAAGGCCTGCGTCGCCTATGTTATGATAGTTGATTCCTGATATATGAGCGGATGATATTTTTATGAATCCTTTTGACCTTGAAGCCTTTTCTATAGCAACCAGCACCTTGGCAGCTATCATAGCCGCTTCTCCATGTTCTCCTTTTAAAGCTTCGTCTATGTACTTCTCAGCTGACATTATCCCTCACCCAGCTTTCTATTATTTTATGTATTTCGCTATAACGGGATGCTGGAGGCGTGTGTCTCATCTTTATAACGTAGAGCCTGCATTTACCTCCTGATTCGACTATTTTTTTGCAGAGCTCTTCGCTCTGCTGTACCGGAACTATGTCGTCTTCGCTGCCATGAATTAAAAGCGCGTTTTTGATTTTATCTGCATAATTAATGGGCGATGTTTCAGCCAAGTACTCTTTTTGTATTTTCTGGAGATCTTCGTAGAGCCTTTTTTGAACCGTACCTGGTTGAAAACCCTTTAAATATTCTGACTGTTTTAACCTGTCAGAAGGAGATGAAACAGCTATTACAGGTTTGCCTTTAAAAGCGGAATAAAGCAATGCGTATGTCCCTCCCCTTGAATGTCCAGCCACAATGTCATATTCTGTCTTTAGGTAAGATTTGAGGAACTCGTTCGCCTCGATATCAACGTAGGGAGCGTCAACATCTCCAAAAATCTTCAACGGAGAAATTAACCATGCTATTTTGGCTGGATCAGAGCCTTTACCGTGTAACGCTAAAATTTTCAAGCTAGAAAGAAAAGAAATTGGATGCTATTAATTATTTCGGATCTTTCGCGAAAAATGCAACGATTTTAATCGTTTTGAGATGCGAGAAACCTGTAATAAAGTATTAGCCTTTCCATAAAAGTCTCAAACGCTATTAATATAACGATTAAAAGCCCGTAAAATATGTAACCTGAAAGCATCGCTATTATCATTATCAAAAGCCTTATTCCTCTTTCTCCCAGTTCTATGGATTTAGGCCTTATTCCATGAGAAAGACCCTCCACTCTTGCCCTTGAATAGCTAACCATGATCGAAAATACAAAAGCTAAGAACGAATAGATCGCAAGGCCTGGTTGATAAACGCTTATGCCTGCATAAAGCGATGCCTCTACAAGCCGGTCTAGGTTGGAATCTAAAAAAGCTCCTTTTTTTGTAATTTTGTTTAATGCTCTTGCTACTGCGCCATCAAGCATGTCAAACACTCCGGATACTATCAGCGCCAGAACTGAAAGGTAAACAAACTTGAAATAAAGCAGTGGGCCCGCAAGCGCCCCTATGAAAAAACCTACGAGAGTTATTATGTTTGGATTCTTTACAATTCTTCCAAGAGCTTTCCCAACTCTGAAAGTTACTGGGTTTATATAATCCCTAACAAAATCTGGCAATTTAGACCCCTGAAGAATCTATGACCAGTAGAGAAAGAACCTTGGCTGCGGCTATAGAAGTTATGCCAGAAGGATCTAGCAACGGATTAGTCTCCATTACATCAAAACCCACAATCTTCTTTCCTTTTAACGACCTCAAAAGGTTGAAAAGCCTTTCATAATTTAGCCCTTCCGGCTCAGGGTTTGCCACTCCAGGAGCACACGATGGATCCAGCACGTCCATGTCCACCGACACGTAAATTTCTTCATCATCTCTTATTATGTTTTTAAGAGATTCTATCTTTCTTTCCATTATATCATAATAGGTATATAAATCAACATCGTGGGATCTCGCGAAATCTAATTCCTCGTCAACGAAGGTGTGAGACCCTAGATGATAAACTTTTAAGCTTTTGTTATCTTCAAGAAGCCTCCTCAAAAAAGTTGCGTGCGATACTTTAAGCCCGTAAAGGGTGTCCCTTAAGTCAAGGTGGGCATCAAAAACAACCAGAGATATGTTTTTTAGACCTTTTAAAATCGGATAGGTAATCAGGTGCTCACCACCTATTGTGCCAAGAACCTTGTTTTCTGAAAATACTTCTCCTGAAACTTTCGATAAGCTGTTTATCATCTCATCGCTGCTGGCAAAATATGATAGGTCACCCATATCAAAGATCTGGATTTTTTCAGCGTTTACGTTTAGCTTGCGGTCCACTATCTCTATGTTCCAGTAGGCCTGCCTAACAGCAAGCGGCCCAAACCTGGATCCTGGTCTGTAAGACGTAGTAAAATCAAAAGGCACGCCCATTATGTAAACCTTTGAACTTTCGTCGCCAGTTGAAATTTTTGGAGACGGCGAAATAAAAAGTTCCCGATAGCTCATCATTATCCTTTGCGACCCCGATTTTATATATTTTAATTAACAAATAGAATTTATACGAGCTTATAAAGCTTAACAATTACTTTGACTTGTTTGGTTCAAAATATTTGTGCAAAAGCGGAAAAGAAGGAATTACTGTTATGAGAAACATCAGCAGCCACAGATATTTGGCCAGGTAAACCATTGAGTATGAAAATACGATAGAAATCCACATACCAAGGACCATGTTTATGAAATTTACTACTGATAAAGCCATTGCTGAGTACTTTTCTTCTGAAAGCTGTAGTGAAATGGCGTATAAAGCCGAAAAAGCCATCTCGTCAAAAAAACCTATTAAAAACAGACCAAGGTAGAAAAGTTCTTTTGAGCTAAACATAAGGAACCCGATACCGCCAAGAAAAACCGTTATAAAAAGGAAAAGCCTTTTAGAGGGCGAAACATCGTAAAAATAATTGAAGAAACCTCCGATAAAGCTGAAAGCCAGTAAAATTATGGTAACTTCGTTGCCAAATTTTACTGACCCGTTTACGATCGCAAAGTAAGAAGGAAGCAACGTTTCCGCCGCATAGTAAGTCCCCCAGAAACCTGAAATAGCCACAGCGACGATGATCGGCTTTATGTTTTTGGTGATTTTTGGCCTGTTCCTGTCTATTTCAATTTTAATACCCATCCTTCTTAACAGCAAGTAATCTGTTAGAGTAACCATAACTCCAAAAAATGATATCAGCGATACGAGAAATTTCCAGTTTGTATAAGTGTATAACATACCATAAGCATAAGCCGTTATAGCTCCAACGGCAAAAGCGGCATTATAAACGCCCATCCAAAAACCCAACCTTTTCTGATTTATATAAGAGAGAACATACCCAGCAGTGGAAAAGAAAAGCCCTGCTCCCGCCCCTGCTATAATTCTTGTTATGAGAAGCATCTGGAAGTTAAAGCTGAAAGCTGAAAATATGCCGGAAAACGAAAGCAAAAAAAGGCCTAACAGGTAAACCTTTACGGGCCCCCTGTAAGAAGCTAAATAGGCCGCTGGCATTTGAGTTACGGCAGCTCCAACTATGAATGACCATGATATGTATCCCAGAAAAGATTTGGGTATTGAAAACTCCTGCATGTAGTAGATGTAAGCTGGAGAGAGATAAACCCAGTACATGCTGTAAACGGCCCTGCTAAATATTATTGAAATGCTTGCAACCGAGTATTTTTCCACGGATTATCTCTTGATGATATGTTTTTAAGCAATACTCTCAATTAAGAGAGATAAGTTTATAGCCATTAGCAGCTTAAATGATTGAAGATTGAAAATTCCAAAACAGCCAGAAGTTAACATAGGTACAGCAGGTCACGTGGATCATGGTAAGTGTCTTACTTTAGACGAAAGCGCGTATGTTGGAGGCACTTTTTACACAGGACGTGAAATATTTAAAGAAATCATAGGATATGATTTCAAAAAAGCTTATGATGAAAAGCTTTTTGAGCTTCCTTTGTCTTCTGTTTCTCTTTCCGGAAAAGATTTGAGAAAAAGCCGTGGTTTTGCTTATATTCAGAAGTACAGAGGAAAGATAATATCGATAGAAACCGAAACCGGCAGATCCATATCCGTTACACCTGTACATAAATTGCTTGTAAAGGATCGTGGTTGGAAAAAGGCTCAGTCGATTAAACCCGGCGAATCGATATTAGTTTATGAAGGAAACAAGCTTGTACAGGATAAAATCACAAAAAACATACCCAAAAATTATGAAGGCTATCTTTTCGATTTAAGCGTGCCGTTTTTCCATAACTTTATTTCTTCACACGGTATAATCTCCCATAATACGACGCTGGTTGAAGCCATTACAGGCAGATGGACGAGCATGCACAGTGAGGAACTCAAAAGGGGGATTACGATCAAAATAGGATATGCTGATGCTGCTATTTACGAGTGCCCCGAGCTTCCTGAACCAGAAAAATTTAACACGGATGGCAACTGCCCAAAAGGAGAACCCAGGCTTAAACGGGTTATAAGTTTTATAGATTCACCGGGGCATGAAAGCTTGATGTCCGTCATGCTCAGCGGAGCGGCACTCATGGACGGCTCTCTTCTCGTAATAGCAGCAAATGAACCCGTGCCGCAGCCACAGACCAGAGAACACCTTCAGGCGCTTAAAATGATAGGAATCAAGAACATTGTCGTTGTTCAGAACAAGGTTGACCTTGTAACTTATGAGCAGGCGCTGAACAACTATAACAAGATCGTTGAATTTCTTAGTTCTTTTGGCTATAATCAGGTACCAATAATTCCAGTTTCAGCGCAGAAAAAGCTGAACGTTGACGCACTTTTACAGGCTATAGAAGAATACATACCAACTCCACCCAGAAATCCTAACGCACCGGCGCTCATGCAGGTTTTGAGATCTTTTGACATAAACAAACCCGGTGCTAAAATTTCTGAACTCAAAGGAGGGGTTCTTGGTGGGTCACTTAAACAGGGAAAAATAAGGATCGGCGACAAGATAGAAATAAAACCTGGGATACCTGTAAGAGGTTCATATCAACCAATAGTTACTGAAGTAGTTAGCCTGTCTACTTCAAGCGGACCTGTAGATGAGGTCCTGCCCGGTGGACTTATAGCCATAGGCACCAAGCTTGATCCGATATTTACCAAAAACGATATAATGGTTGGAAACTACGTAGCAAAGGTAGGATTTTTGCCTGACCCTGTTAATGAAATCGTAATAAAATATGAATTATTTGAATACGTGATAGGCTTGAAGGAAATGGTAAGGTATGAAAAGCTGAGGCCTGGAGAAAATGTGAGGCTAAACATAGGCACAATGACAAACTTGGGCGTTGTTGAAGAAGTGACAAAGGATATTATGAGGATAAAACTGAAGAGACCAGCTGTCACGCTACGCGGTGACAGGGTAGCGTTAAGCAGAATAGTGGCTGACAGGTGGCGCCTTGCAGGTTCCGGAATTATAATATGAAGGTTATATTTGATTCGAGCTTCATAATATACCTTTTAGAAAAACCCAGTAATGTACTAGATCGTATAGTAGATGAAATAGGAATGCCTGAAATAACTGTACCGAAATCAGTCATAGTTGAACTCGAAAAACTTTCCAGAAAAAGGAAGATAATCAAAAACTACAGGTTGCTGACAATCGAAAGTTATGAAGAATATAACAAAAATGCTGACGACGATATTTTAAAACTCGCTTTAAAAACTAGGTACCCTGTCTTTACATTAGACCTTGAACTCGCAAGGAGATTAAGCGATCTTGGGTTACCATGCTATACGCTTTCGAACGATAAGATAGTAAGCTGTGCCACTCATAAAAGATAAAAGCCTTTTTGCTTAAGTTATACCGCATGATATTCGGCACTTCTGGAGCCAGAGGGTTTATAGATAAAAACCTAAAGCCCAACGTTGTATACAGGCTTACCATAGCTTACCAGAAATATACAGGTTACAGCACTGTTCTTGTAGGTCAGGATGACAGACAGCAGTCTAGAACTTTAAAGTTTGCAGTCATAGATGCGTTGCTTTCTCAAGGAGTTAACGTTCTTGATATAGGCCTGGCGCCTACCCCTGTAATAGCCAGAATGATAAAAGAATTAAAGGCTGAAGGCGCTGTATCTGTCACCGGAAGCCATACTCCGCCGTACATAGCTGGAGTGTTATATTTTCTGAACGACACAGGCGAGCTTGGTTTAGATGATTCTGAAAAAGTCGAAAAGATGTTTGAAAAAACTCTAGATTCTCCAAAAAACTGGAAAAAACTTGGCAGAAGTGAGACCGTTGATGATGTGAAGGATATTTACGTAAAAAGCGTACTGAGGGATGTAAAAAAAGTAAAAAATTACAGATTTATGTTTGATGCCACAAACGGGGTAGCGGGAACTTATGCAAAAGAAACTTTTGCAGAATTGGGATTGGATTTCAAAATAATAAATACTTTACCGCTCGGGAGCTTTCCTAACAGGTTACCAAGCCCCACCCTACAGCACCTAAAAGGAACCGTAAAGGAAATCAAAAAAAGCAATTATGATTTTGGTGTTGCCACTGACGCCGACGGTGACAGGGCAATTTTTTTAGACGGCGACGGAAAAATAATCATTGGGGACATTACAGGAGCATACTTTGCTGCAAGACAGCTCGAATCAAAGAAGGGTAAAATAGTTACTCCTATAAACTCTTCAGATTCGATCGTAGAAATAGCTCGCAGGTATGGTGCTAAATTAATATGGACAAAAGTGGGTCCTCCGGCTATGGTTGACGCTGTAAGAAAGAACAAAAGCGAAGTTGTTTTCGCGTTTGAAGAATCGGGAAAATACATATGGCCTGAAATACTGCTTTACGGGGATTCTGTATATTCAACGCTAAAAGCTTTGGAGGATGAAAATTTTATTGAAAATTTAAAGAACGTTCCAAGATTTTATGTGGTTAAAAGAGAAGTAAGGTGCTCAGACCAAATAAAATACATTGTTATAGATGAAGTTGACAGGGCTGTAGAGGGCAAAAAGATACATAAAGATGGTATAAAGGTCTATTACAAAAGGCATAAATGGTTGCTGATAAGAGCTTCTGGGACTGAACCCGTAATCAGGGTTTTTGCTCACGATAGGGTTTTAAAAAAGGCAGAAGAAATGGCTACTTCAGGAGTACAATTAGTTAGAGAAGCTAAGAAAAAGGTTGAAAAATCATTTCATTAAAATCATATCAAACGGTCGTGATACCTGAGAAAGCCAATCAACGTTATCAAATATCCTGTAGCCATTTTTTAAAGAAATGTATATTCTTAGGGCAGTATACCGCGGCTCGTCGTTTGAGACATCAAGCTGGTTTACTTTTTCATGCCCAGCCTTTTCTAAAGCCATCTTTAAACAGAGATCAAGATATTCAGAGGTTATATTGCTTTTTATTTTGTCAAGATCATAGTCCCTTTGTAAATACCTGTAAAACAAGATCTTCGGGTTGCACCTAAGCACATAAACGCTTTTTACTTTTCTTATATCAAGGTAGTCAAGGGCGTAAACCCCAGAGATTACTGCTTCATCTGTTTCTTTTAAAATCCTTTTTGCCTTGGATTCTTCGATAACTATCTCGTTATCTAAAATCTTCGCGGCTTTCTTTTTTAAAAGGTAATCAGCATAATCTATGTGTTCCAGAAAAAGCATTTCTGAAAGGATCTTGCCCACGACGCTTTTGCCAGTTGCGGGGCAACCCTCTATTACTATTATACCTTTTTTGTTCAATTATGTTTTATTTATTTTTGCCCTTAATTTCCTTTTGTCCAGTTTTAGATTTCTGGGGTTCTGTTTCTTTTTTAGATCCTTCTATCTTAGAAACCAGGACTATAGCTGAAAAAACCCAAAGTATTCCGGTCATTATATAGTATATCCACCTGATAATTATGTTGGCCTGATGGTACGATAACAAGAAGACATAAATCCCTATGAGTATAATGGGCACAGTCAACACTTTTGCGATTATTTCTTCAAGCTTCATTTTTCCATCTCCTTTAACTTAGTAGGTAAATATCTGTCTACTATATAAGTTAATCCGTACCTGGCAAAAGCTTCCTGTTCTGATTTTTTCTTTATACGTAAAAATTCATCGATTTCCCTCTTCCATATTTCTTCGTTATACCTTGGATCGTCTCTCAGCTCATAAAGCCTCTTGACGTCTATTTCGGTAAGGGGGTCACTCGGCAGTTTATAAGATGTTATATCAGAAGCCCAAACCCCAGCCCACTTTGCGTCCGGAGTTACCAGATCTGTTACATGAGCCGCGTTTGCAGAACCAGATATAATTACCATCGCAATGTGCATCCCCCACGGATCAGCATCAGTAAATATATAAACGGGCAATCCAAGCTCCCTGTTTAACCTTCTTATCAAGTATCTGGTACTTCTTGGAGCCTGGCCCGCAGTTGCTATAAGAATGGACCTGTATTTATCGTAAACCTTTTCCTCTATAAATCTCGTAAAAAGAGCTCCTTTTTCTATAACTATGACTTTGTCGGCGGATGTTTTTATAAAATTGGCTGTGGTCAGAGCTGGCCCTATCATAACACCATCTGGATGAGTTGTTAAAACCAGCGTTTTTCCTTCGTAACCCGGAACAGTGTATTCTATGGTAAGATCTCCAAAGATAGCGCTCCTTTCTTCTGGGTATATGTTAAAATCCTCGCGTGGCATTTTAACTATGCTTTCGAGTTCTGTTATCATTTCATCAGATTCATCTTGGTCCTCAAAGTCTACGCGATAAGCCTGTGCAGAATAGTAAATATCTCTTAGAGTTGATGTTTTATTGTTCTTAAGGAGTTCTTTACTGAAATAAGCTATCCATAAAAGCTGCGTGAAAGCTCTCAGATGCTTTATGTTTTTTGTGTTTCTTACAATTTTTTCATCGCCAAGAACATACTGCCTGAGCTTAGTATCATATATTATATTATCAACAGAACGGCTTGGTATTTCTAAGGCCGGAAACCTGTTGTTCTTTATGTCGTCTACAACCCTTTTCCCAATCATTGTTAACCTTTTGAAAGCTTCCTGCTTCCTATTCAATGTCAACCACTTTTACAGAATCTATCAATCCAGAAACGTTCGGGGTTTTCGTTTCCCCCAGCAAAGCCGCAAATTTAGCTATCATCGGTAGATAAAGCTCATAGACGTTCTTTTTCTTTTTCTGCGCTTCAATTTTTACCTTTTTACCTATGAACAAAGAGTATTCCCTGAGCACTTTTTGGAGCGCGAGCTTCATTTCTTTTTCAACTTCTGGGATATCAGCAACAAATTCTTTTCCAACAGTTTTGTAAGGAACCTTTGTTGAACATACGTGAGTAAGAATCATAACTGGTTCATCTTCATCTATTTTATAACGCTTCAAATCTATTTCTTCGTTAAGCAACTTCCATACTACGTCACTCTTTTCATCATAAAGAAGAGGTATCCTGTTTGCATACCTTAAAACTTTGATTCCGGGCGTTTTATCGGACGCCACAGCGGCTTCTACTATAAATGGATAACCCTCATAAGACGACGGTTTCCTTGATAACGCATAAACGAACTGCGGGTTAAGCTCCTTTTTAATACCTTCTTCTATAAGCTCTTTACCGAGAGGAGAAAGACATGAAGGGTCAGGCGGCAAAAACTTTTCGTACGTTTTCATTGCGTTGATAAGACTCATCATTTCTTCCATTTTAAGTTCTGAGGGACGTTTGTTTGGATCCACATTGGCCATCTTGAGTATTTCAAGCGCTGTTTTCCTTCCGACCCTCTGAAAGCTGTTTGTAAGCAAGCTCAAAGCTGTCTTTGATGTTGATCTCTGAACAACTCTTCTTAATAATTCCAGATCAACGCCTTTTGGATGTGGCTGGACCTCACGCGGGGGAGGCGGAACTTTGTCAACGCTCCTCTTAAAAGCAAAAACTTCCCCGTTTGGGTCTTCAAAGACTATGTTTGCATAGGGGGTAAACAGAGCCAATCTTCTGAAATATTCCTGGATCTTTTGAGAACTCCTGACGTAGTCTCCCAGCATGTTGATTTTGATAGCCGTGCCTCTCCAGTTCTCGGGATAGAATTTTTTATGTTTTAAAACCATCGGTTTGTTGTTTTCAATATCTATCATGAGCTCAAAGTAATGCGTTTCCCCGTTTCCTGTGTTGCTCCATACGCGTAAAGGCTTGTTGGTAGTTATCTGTGCATAAAGGATGCTCATCGTTCCTCCCATTCCAAAAGTTCCCCTAGACTGTTTTAACGTAAACTTTGAGCCGTAGAAAACTTTTCCCAGAGCTCTTGGAAGCCTTTCTGGCGGTATGCCTATCCCGTTGTCCTTTATATAGATCTCAAATTCTTTAATATCAGAAGGTGAAGGCTCTGTTTCTGTTATTCTTATAAGAACGTCCGGTAGAATCCCGTAACCATCACAGGCGTCAAGCGAATTTTCTACAAGCTCTCTAATGGCTGAGTAAAGGGCCCTTGCAGGGTTGCTGAAGCCAGCCAGTTCTCTGTGCTGGTAAAAAAACTCACTGGGTGAAATTTCTTTAAATGAAATCATGCTTCGTTCTCCCAGAGCTTTAAACGGTCTTTCTTCAAGATCGTTCTGATCCTCTGCAACTTGTTAAAAACGCTCACATGTCTGGCTCCTTTTATAAGGTCCATGACTGCATCTGCAGCTATCTTTACATCATCCGGTTTTCCGATTATAGCTATATGATCCCCGTAGACAGAAATCTTTGTATCTGTAAGCTGTTCAACCCTCTTTCTAGCTGACCCGTTAGTTCCTATTATTCTTGATCTGATCCTTATCAATGAATTCCTTGTACCTGCGTAGTCCCTGAGGTTTATTACAACCATAGTGTATCCTTCTTTAAGGAGGTCGGATGCTCTTTCAGGCGAAAAACCTCTTCCTAGGGCTTCGATGTAGATTGATGCTGTAAAAGGGTCAGAGTTTGCATCTGTAGCCAGGACCTCTACTTCGTTTGATTCGCTGTCAATCTGAAGCTTAACTTTAAAGGTGTCTTCAATAAACTTTTTTTCTTCACCGTTTTTACCTATAATGACGCCAATCCTGTCTTTATTAACTTTAATCGTTTTTATAAATTCCATGACGACAAGAAATATGATTTTGGCGCATTTTAAAAGTTTTCTAAATGTTCCTCTGTTTTTAAGCTACTCTGATCTTGCGGTCAGGGCTTCCCAATTTATCGCCGCGCTTTAACACGGGCTTTTCCTGAGATCTTGCTTTTGTCAAACTTGGGCTCATAAGTTTTTGCTTCGTGACGTTTTTCATGAGAAAAGTTTCTTTTCTCTGATTCCTGCAATCTTTTCAGGATTTGGAAGATAATGCGCTGAAAGCTTTTAAAAAATACTTATAAGGGGCTATCTAAAGCTGACGGAAGGGGACTGCTGCATCCTCAAACCCCATAAAGTTAAAGTTTTTTAGGAAAGATTATAATTTAACGGCTTGAAAGTATATCAATGCAATCCTCAGTTTGGGATGATCTGCTCAAAAGTTACATAAATGATCTAGCGCATTATTATAATTTTAACGTGCAAGAAGTCGTTTCTGAAGGCTGCAAGGGCCTCGTTATAAAAGGTCGAGATTCTGAAGTCTTTATAGAGTTAGATAAAGAATGCCAAAACTACAAAGATAAAAAAATAAAAGTAATCTGGGGAATACCCAAGTTTTACATTGAAAAGGGCGTAACAAACGTCGATATATCATATTTAGAAGAATATCTCAGAAGTTATCTAAAAATCGGCAATGACAGGTTACTTTTTGAAAGAAGTTACAAAGAATATCTCAGACCTAAGGAGGTCAGCCTTGAGGCATTAAGAAAGATAAGTGAAGTGGCGCTTGGCAGTAACCTTTCCCAGTTTGAAAATACTCTGATAAAGTTTTACTCTACTGGAAGGATGCTGGTTAAAAAAACTTCGTTTAAGAGCGATACAACGTTTTCAAGAGAGAAATTCGTAAAAATAGCTGAAGATTTAGATCTTGTACAGTTAAACTATATAGTTCCATCCAATGACGAATACCTTTATGTTTATTCGCTTACTCCTCTTGGTATAGAAATGGCTCAAAAACTTTCAGAAGAAACGTTTACTGCTAAACAGTCTATAGTGGGCATGTGGTTAGACAGACATGATCCAGCAACTGCATATCTGGCGGCTTACGCTGTTTCACACAGCAGCATTTACACTAACTATCCAAACTGTTGCATGCTAATCAGAGAGGCGACAACCAAAGTATATCACATACCGTGTGCTGTAAAAGGAAAAAATGCCTGCGAAAAGCTTCTTGCCTCCCAGCTTCCACCAAAACTCGCGCTCTTTGCAGATTTTATACTTTACAGCGATTCGATTTCTGAAATGCTTTATAACACGCTGTACGAGCTTACGGCAAGTTATCTTGCAAGCCTGAACAGAGCTGAAATTTCGGGAAAAGACTCGGAAGTTTTCTGCATAGTGCCGGATCTGACTAAAGCCATTCTTGACGCTACAAGGGATGAATTTGTAAAGAAGTTCCAGAACGATGAGAACGTGGAACCTGTGGCTTCCCTTGCCGCAACCGTTATGTTGCTGAAGGATGGGTACAATGAAGATTTTAAAAAATCTGTCATAAGCTTATTTGGACTTGATGAAAAGAACTTAGAAAGGATACTGAACGAAATGAGCGAGCAGGGGATCATAGATAAAGAAAGTTACAGGATCGTCAATGTTGAAAAACTCATTGAATATGCTAAAGCTAAAGTAGAAGAAGTTTCAGCCAATCTAGGGCTCTATTAATGAAATAAGCTCATTCAATTTATTAACCGTTATGTCCGGAGTAACTGTATTGCACACGCTAAATTCGTCCCTTTTAACAAGAGCCGATTTTATCCCGGCTTTTTTAAGCGCTATTATATCATACTCTCTGTCACCTACCCCCAGAGATAGATCCTTTTTTGCTCCTGTAAGCTCGAGCGCTTTTAAGAACACGTCTGGCGCTGGTTTTGGATCTTTTACGTCTTCGGCGCTTACCCAGCAGCAAAGGTACCTATCCAGGTTGAAGTACTGAATCATGTCAATCAGCATATCCCTTCCCATACTGGTTGCAAGAGCAGCCTTTATCCTGACCCGGTTCAGATAATTTAAAAGTTCAACCGCGTCATCAAAAAGTTTAACACGATGTATGTTCTTTTTAAAGTACATCTTTCTTCTTTCTTTTAGTTTTTCAATCAGTTCATCGCCCGGATCGGGTATAAATTTTGAAACTATCACCTTTGGTGATAACCCGACAAATTTTTTCAAGTCCTCAGGTTTTACGTTTATACCAATTTCAGAAAGAGTAGATGCCCAAGAAAACATCAAGTTCGGCGCGCTATCTATTATTGTCCCATCTAGATCGAAAAGAACGGCTGAAATTTTCATACGGTATTCTTTAACGTTGTTTTTATAAACTTTTTCAATCAATTTCTGGCTTTATATATGCATTGAGACATATTTTCAGCTCCATTAACAACTTCTTTTTATAAGTGCATCAGAACATAATTTTTTACAATTTAACTTAAAAATAAAAAACTACCGGGCCTGGAGGGATTCGAACCCTCGACCTACTGGTTAAGAGCCAGCCGCTCTGCCTGGCTGAGCTACAGGCCCATCTGAAAGTATTATGCAGTGTTTTTATAAATTTTACCTATATTATGCTTTACCCGTCATTTTAAGCTTATTTTAAACATCTTAAGCAGCAACCCTTTCTGCACGTGCAACCTGTTTTCGGCCTGATCAAACACTATCGATTTTGGACCGTAAATCACTTCTTTTGTTACCTCTTCTCCATAATGTGCCGGCAGGCAATGCATGAACAGAGAGTGCTTTGGGGACTTTGATAAAAGCTCGTTGTTTACCTGGTACTTAGGGAGGAATGCTTTGATCCTTTCTTCTTTTTCTTTTTCCTGCCCCATGCTCGTAAACACATCAGTGTATATTATATCAGCATCAGATACAGCCTTGACTGGGTCCTCTGTAACCTCTACAGTTCCCTTTCTTATTTCTTCTGCAAGACTTATGATCGCCTGTTTTGGCTGGTATTTTGAAGGTGATGATATGATTATCTTTACGCCTAAAATTGCAGCTCCGAGTATAAGAGATGTAGCTACATTGTTCTGACCATCCCCTATGAACGCTAACTTTAACCCTTCCACTTTGCCGAACTTTTCGTTTATTGTATAATAATCAGCCAGTATCTGTGCTGGATGCTCTAAGTCTGAAAGAGCGTTGATTACTGGCTTGCTAAAGTTCATCGCAAGCTTGATCAAGTCTTCGTGCCTGTACACCCTGGCCACTATCATATCAACGTATCTTTCTAAAGTATGACCGGTATCCTCTATTGATTCACCCCTTGATAATTGAGATGTTGAAGCGTCCATATAAATTGGACTACCTCCCATCTGGTTTATTCCAACTTCAAAGCTTACGCGAGTTCTGGTAGATGGCTTTTCAAAAAGCAAAAGGATGTTTTTTCCTTTTAAAAGCTCATTAAACGGGTTAGACTTGAGTTTATTTGTCATGGACCATACTTCTTTGATTTCCTCTTTTGAAAGATCAGTTATAGAAAGGAAATCTTTCATTGAAAATGAGTTTGCGTATGAGTTTAAAAACTTAACTGTATATGGACAAATGTTGAAAAGATTAATTAATTGCAGTTTTAATGTCGTTCTATGGTAAAAAGGGCCATAGCTTTGCTTACTGATTTTGGAGTAGAAGAACATTATAACGGGGTCATGAAAGGCGTTATTCTTAAAATAAACAGCGATGCCCTTATTCTGGACCTTGTTCCATCTGCAAAAAGTTTTTCTGTAATGGATGCGGCTTTTCAGCTGTGGGCTTCCTATAAGTACTTTCCAGATGGAACCATTTTTCTGGTAGTGGTAGATCCTGGGGTTGGAACCAGCAGACAGCCGTTAGCCATTAAAACAAAAAATTACTTTTTTGTAGGACCAGACAACGGCGTTCTGTACCCAGCTGCATATGAAGATCATATAGAAAGAGCAGTAAAAATAACTTCTGAAAAAGTAATATTAAAAAACAGAAATGGGACGTTTGACGGCAGAGATGTTTTTGCTCCTGCAGCGGCTTTCCTTTCTAAAGGCATGCCCGTTGAAGAACTCGGGGAAAATACAGAAGTTAAAGAAAAATATGTGTTTCCTGAGCCCACAGTCAACAAAGATAGCATAAAAGCTACTGTTTTGCACGTTGATAAATTTGGAGACATCGTTTTAAACTTAAAAAAAGAACACATAAATGGTATTGGTGAAAAGTTCGTGATAAGAAACAGAAACGTGCAAATAAAAGCCACTTTTGCGGAGTGCGCGGGGCTTTGCATGGTTCTTGGAAGTTCTGGGTTTTATGAACTTGCTCTCAATCAGGGAAGCGCTTCTGATCTTTTAAAATTAAAGACGGGAAACGAGATCGAAATAGAGATCGTTTAAAATGACCCCAGAAAAAGAAATAAAAAGCATGTTTGAGAACGTAGCAAAACTGTATGATTTCTTCAACGATCTCTTCAGCTTTATGCTAGTAAGGCTGTGGAGGAGGAGCGTTACAAAACACTTTCTAAACCAATCAAGGTCCGTGCTTGACCTTGGAATTGGTACAGGTTACCTGTCAAGTAACGTTAACCAGGACAGAGGTGTTTTCCCGGTTGGTTTGGATTTAACAAGGAGTATGGTATTAAAAAACATAAAGAAACTTCAACGCTTTTCTGATCCTGTAATAGGTACAGCGACAAACATGCCGTTCAGGGATGGTGCCTTTGACACTATCGTATCTTCTTTCACTTTACGTAGCTTTAAAAAGGTGGGTATAGACGAGGTTTTTGATGAATGCGCAAGGGTTCTAAACGAAAAAGGAAACCTTGTCATGCTAGATACTGCTAAGCCTACAAACGGACTCGCGTTGTCATTTTTTTATGTTTATTTTAAGATTGTGAATTTTGTTGGAGGATTGTACAACAACCCGGCTTATCGCTGGCTTACAAACAGTATAATAAACCTAGACCCTGAATTTGTTAGGAAAAAAATGTTTGAGCATTTCAATAACGTTAAAGTATACAAGCTTACCGGAGAAATAGCTTACATCTGGCATTCTAGAATAAGCAAATTCTGACCATCTCTCAGCATTGAGAAGCGCAGCTTTTCGTTTAACCGCTTTTACATAAATATTGAGTAAATAAGAAGCGTAAGAATTACCATTACTGCTGAGTGCAGCAAACCTGAGGATGTCTTCCCCGATATCAATTTTCCGGTTATCAAACCTGAAACAAAGCCTTCAATAATGAGGAACTGGAGAATTAGATTTTTAACAACGGAAGCGTTTGAAAATGAGCTAAAGGGTGAAATCATGGAAACAGCAGAAAAAGAACTCGTGCTGTTAACGAAAAACCTGATAAAAAATATTATTATGATCAGCAGGATAAAGAATGAAATGTATATTATGCTTCCATAGTTTCTCATGACGCTTCTTTTCTCATTTTCAATGGCATAAAGGTCTCCAAGATGCTCTCTCGCCGATTCCAGCACTCCGCTTACATCACCACCGTACACAACAAGCCTGTGTATGATTGAAAAAGCTTCTTTTGAAAGCAGCGTTGGCATTGACAAAGCTATTCTGTTTAAAGCTTCATCAGGAGACATTCCAAGGTTAAGCATCCTCTCGAGCGCTTCAAGCCTTTTTCTTAATGGCTTCTTCCTTTCGTTTTTTGGTAAGGTTATAACGAACATTAAACTCTTTCCAGACTTTACGTAGCTTTCTACCTGAGATAGATAATCCAGCAGATCTTTGTCCAATATTAAATTTTCCCTTTCCTGAAGGTATACTGTTATGCCGTAAGGCATAACAGAAACTGTCAGAGTTATCCCGAGTATCATGCCGAACTGATAGCTCATTATTTCTATGCGCTTTAACGGTATAATCAGAAGGATGGCGATGCCAGCAAATATGCCAGCCAGCAACGGAATATCCTTTTTATTCATCTTGGCCTCATTGCCTCCAGCAGCATTATAAAGAAGATGCCCATTAACGGTATGAGCCCATATGTTATGATCAGGAAAAATACGTAATAATAAGGTTTAAACGAGATCATTGTGAAGAGCAGTATCATGATCAGCAAAACTGAGGGCAGAACCACGAAAAGAGTTGTGAAAGCTTCAGCAATTATATTAAGCCTTTCTATAAGATATCTTAGGTTTATCTTTTTGTCTATCATAACCTTTTGAGAGTATTCAGCAAGAAAATGTCGTACTTCGGAACCCGTCATGAGCGCGCCCTTAAGTGAAAGGATAAACTCTGCAAAGTCTCTGCTTGGGGATCTTTTAATCGTTGCGTCCAAAGACTGAGTTATATCCATTCCAAAAATTTTGATATTTCTAACTATAAAGCTGAGCACCTTTTTAGTATACTTATCTGGCTCAAGCTCTAGCATGCTTTCAAATATTTTTTCAATGGTCATCCCGGTGTCTGATAGGGCGGCCATTTCTATTACCAGATAAGGCAACCTCAAGCTTAAACTGCTTGAAATTTCTGATTTGAGAAAAATCGGGTAAACTCTAAACGTTGCGTTGCTCAAAAAGAAAACCAGAACAAAAGCCGTTGGAACAATATACCAGGGGATCCTTATGAATATAAATAAAAGCGCTAAAATGTCAGCGCTTAAGGCTGATGCGATGATCGAAACCAGAAACATCAAGGAAGAGTATTCGTCAGCTGTAAGGTTAATCCATGCTTTTTTAATGTCTTCAGTAGGGTCGCCAAAAATTTTAAACAGCCATGTGTTTGGTCCTATTCTAGAAAGGGCAAACTTTGCTAATGAATCTAAAAATGTAGACAATTTTTTCACCGTTCAGAAGCTGCGCTAAAAGAAAATGTACATAACAAAATGCTAAAATCTCCTGATTTCAACCGGATTTTTGTACAACCGATGGTTTTCATAAAATATTAATAATTTTCAAAACTTATGATTTAAGGTTTTTGGTTATAAAGTCTATTATTTCATCTGCTTTTTCTGCCTTTATAACCTTTACATTGTACCTGTCAAACATGTGTAGCAGATCATCGTTTACCTGTTTACCAGTAACTATAAAAATGTTCAACGGTACATTACCTAACTGGGATATATCATAAAGTTTTGGAAGAAGAGAAAGTAACTCTTCTACCTTATCCCCTTTGATAAAATAAAAGGCGAACTGCTGTTCGCCTTTCTTAGCCATCAAATCAAACTCATAATCTACACCGCTCAACCCTTTAAATTTCCGGTTTTCAATTATCTGATATCCTCCGCTTGACAAGAAATTAGAAGCCTGATTTAGCTCGTTAAAATATTCTTTTACGAAATTAAGCGTATCTTCGTTCACCTTGTACTTTTTAACGTTAGCTACGATCCCATCTTCTAAGCCAAAAACATGACCGTTCTCACATCTGTAAAGGAAATCCGGGTTAAAAACTGTCTCTCCTTTCTCGCATCTTAAAAAATAACCCCTCTTAATTAGGTTCCGAGACATTTCACCTGCTGGAGCATTAATTATGGCGCCGGTTATTTTATTTTCATATATTTCTATTTTTTGCAACGCGACTTTATGCACAGGACAGATTAAAATTACATTCAGTTTTATCGAGGCATCCTTAGGACATGCTAAAAAACTCTCATTGCCGGCATAATCGATGATCCTGTTTTCAAGCAGAAGCTTTAAAGTATTTTCATCTAAAACTTTATTGTTAACAGAATATATAGGTTCTTTTTTTGAAAGAGAGATTCTAACATCTATGGGGTAACCTGAAATAAAATCTAAAAGCACCCCTCTTATGTTCTCTGATCTCAGAATATCATACAACTTGCTGCTTTAAATAATAAAAATATGTTCTTATTTAAACATTTATCGTTTTAAGCTTATCATGACCGTTGCTTTTACAAAGTTCTACTTTTATTTTATCAGTATATAAAACTGCATGACGTTCATATAAGTTCCATCTTTAAAAGATATTGAAGAACCGGGTCTACTATCTCTTCTTGCTTGTTCTTGATTATGTAACCTCTTCTTATAAGAGAAATTAATGCGCGCCTGCTGTGTGGTCCTACAGATCTGTAGCTTTCCCCTTTTGCTATAAGCCTCAGTATGTACTTTTCTTTGACAGAAAGTCTTGTCATCTTTTCAACCCAGAACAGCTGCGCTCTTCTGTCTGTATAAATGCCTTCTGGGTTACACTTTCCCTCCAACATCCTTAAACCAATAAGTGAAAGCCAGAGAGGAAAGCCTTCAGACACATAATAAGAATCTCCTATGTACTTTTTTGGACAGCTGACACCATAACCTTCGAGTCCCTTGGATAAAAAATCTGCTGAATCTTCAAGACCAAATGGTTTTAAAGTTAACACAGAAAAAGCTTTTTCAAGCGGGAGATCTTTTTTCTCTAAAATTTCTTTTGCATAACCGAGCTCTGATGAAGCCAGCAAGATGTTTATCTTCCTTTTTTTAGAAGCTTTATAGATGGATCTGCTTATATCAAGGAAAGCGAGTCCTATCTTTCTGATTTGAGTAAAATCGTCTATAACCAAGCAGATTTTTTGGTCGCTTATAAAAGTAAGCTCATCTAAAAAGTTATTTAAAAAGGTATACCTGTCTGATTTGCCTTCCTTGTAGCTTTCTATCTCTAAAAGTGGGGCATTTAATTCAGATAATGGACCGGATTCTTTTTTGGCCAGTATATTTTTAAGCAGTTCGCCATACTGTCTCTTCAAACTGTTTATAAAAGCGTTAAAATTCCTTATCCTTTCCCCGTTTATCCATAAAGCGCTGCACTTTTTATGTATCAGATAGGATTTCAAAAGAGACGTCTTACCTATTCCCAACGGCCCTAACAGAAAAGCAGATTCTGTTTCTGACAATTTTTTTATTTCGTCGCTCCTGTCGTATAGATACGTATAGCTGACTGGCTTGTTAAAAGAAAACTTTATCCTTTTTACACTTTCCAATTAAGTTCAACCCTGACTTTAAGAACGTAGATTGCAAACCCGAGCATGTAAGTTGCGAACAGCAGTGGTTGATATAGAAAATAATAAACTAGCAGGTCATAAAATCTGTATTTAATTCTGTAATGCTTTAAGATAATTGAGTAAGCTATCATGGTCAAAACGAACGATCCTGTAAATATCGCAAAAAACCGTGTAAAATAAAGCAAATAAATCCTGGGAAACCTTGCTAACAAAGGCGTAAACTTGATAACCGGATTAAACATGTAAAGCATCATAAAATTGTTAACAAAAGGAGCTGAAATCAGATAAAAAAAGCCCAATGAAGTTAAGGGCGAAACAACAAAGACTATAAAAGAGATAAAAAGCCAAGGCGTCTGTATAGAATAAAAAATCAACCTTAGAAAGTTGTTTAAAAGCCATTCTGATAATCCATAAGACCACCTTATTCTCTGGTCAAACCATTTTTTTACGTTATCGGGCTGTTTAACGCGAACTTCTATATCAGAAATTACGTACTTTAGCCCGTGAATATAGCTCTTCAAACCCAGATATAAATCTTCGGCAAAAAAGTGGTCAAAACCGCCAACCTTAATCAGGCTATCCATTTTTATCATAAAGGCAGCGCCATCCAGAGCAATGGTCTTTCGAGAAAACTTGGAACCTATTTCGAGGAACTCGCTTGCTATTGCGTAGTCTATTGATGCCATCCTCTCAATAACTTTGTTGCCGTAACCAAGTTTTACATAATCGATTATGTCAGCATCAGAATTTAGGGCAACCTGAACAGACCTTGATACAAGGTCATCCGGTATAAATACATCTGAATCCAAAAATATAAGGTAATCCCCGTTAGCTATTTTAACAGCTTTGTTCAGAGACTCAACCTTCCCGATTCTTTTTTCGTTGACCATCAACCTGCATCTCTCTAAAAAATCAGTTCTGAAAAAATCATCATCCGGTTCATCTGCTATAATTATGACTTCTTTTTCTTGATAACTATCGTTAAAAATAGCTCTTAAAATTTCGCTAAGATTCATTGAGTTTTTATAAACAGGTATTATTACTGAAACTCTTGGCGCATAGTTCAATTTAATTGTTTAACCATTTGTTTGCTTGTTTTTAAATTTTTTATTCTTTCAAATATAAACCGCTTATCTTTGAAGCTACCAATAAACTTAAAATAACAGCCGTTTATCTTAATTGTATAGTTTGCCGAAAATACTCGTTCTTGTTGTTGATCGCGACGATGATATAGGTACAAAGGCAGGTTTATCTACCCCTATAATCGGAAGAGAGAATGTTTTAGAAGCTGCTAACAAGCTTTTGCTGAGCGATCCGGAAGAAGCCGATGGAAACGCAATGATGGGCGCTATCAAGGTTTATGACGAATTAAAAAAATCAAACGAAGATTGTGAAATAGCAGCTGTTAGCGGAGACAGCAACGGCAGTTTAAAAGCTGATACAAAGATAAGGAACCAGGTGTCGTACCTTAAAAAACAGCTTAATTTTGAAGAAATAATACTTGTATCAGATGGAGTTGAAGATGAAGAGATTTTACCCGTCATAATGAGCTATGGGTCAATAAGATCTATCGTCAGAATCGTGGTTAAGCACAGCCGCAACATCGAAGAGAGCTACATAATATTGGGCAAGTACCTAAAAATGGCAATATATGATACAAGGTATTCAAAGTATTTTCTAGGCGTTCCCGGCATACTTTTGCTCGCATATTCTCTCCTTTATCTCTCACCTATAAAGGAATATGCCGGGTATCTTCTCGCTTTGATTCTGAGTCTGGCTCTTATCATTAGAGGGTTTAACCTTGACAACGCTGTGGGCCAGATGAGAAGGAGCACGAACTTTCTTGTAAAATTTTTGAGCGCCATGTCAGGGCTGATAATAGTTATTTTGGGCGGCATAAAGACCGCACAGGAAATCTTGCTTTCCCAGCAGTTTGCCGTGCTTCAAAAAGGTTTCGAAGTATACGCATTTGGGTACCTTGTTGGAGCTTCCATAATAACCATGGAAACTTATGTGTGGATAGCTATAGGTCTCCAGCTTGTCGTAAACTTCTTTCTGTATTTCAGAAGAAGCAGATATCTTGCTTTAAGAGAAGCTACGCTTTTGATATCTCTTCTTCTGTTCTACATACCCGTGTACAACGTTGGCATAGTTCTTATGAACCCTCAGATTTCTGGCATACCACTTGTGGTTGTAATACTGGCTATACTTGCCATAATGATAATACTGATTTACTATATCCTTGCTGATTACTTTAAGGTTAAACAAAAATGAAAGCCGACACAATTTTAAGAAAAATAATCAAAATCGTGGGCATAGAATCCCTCTATGAAAAGATGCTCGACGAAGAGGTTAAAGAAGGTCCTTTGCCAAAGCACATAGCTGTCATAATGGACGGCAACAGAAGATGGGCAAACGAAAGAAACCTTCCTGCATGGGAAGGGTACAGGTATGGAGCCGATATAGCGGAAAAGTTTGTGCTGTGGTCTCTGGATTATAACATAAAGATAATAACTTTCTATGCTTTATCTAAAGACAACCTCATTAAGAGATCACCTGAGGAGCTCAGCTCTATAGTGGAGAACATGTATGAAAAGCTTAAAAAGCTTGAAGAAAGCGGGCTTATAGAAAAGCACAAAATAAGAATTAAGACGCTTGGCAATAAAGAACTTTTGCCGGATGTTCTTAAACAGGAATTTGAAGAGCTTGAGACCAGGACAAAAAACAATGATGGAATGGTCATAAACGTGGCTGTTGCATACAGTGGAAGGTATGAAATTCTAAATGCTGTTAAAGAAATAGTTCAGGAAGTCAAAGATGGAAAAATTTCTCCTGAAGATGTTGACGAAGAGTTTTTTATGTCAAAGCTTTATACTGGAGACCTTCCATACCCTGAGCCAGATCTTATAATCAGAACTTCTGGCGAAATGAGATTGAGCGATTTTTTGCTCTATCAATCATCTTACAGTGAAATGGTTTTTATGGATATATACTGGCCAGACGTAAGAAAGATTGATTTTTTGAGAATCCTTAGAACTTATGAAAAAAGAAACAGAAGGTTTGGAAAATGATCTTTTTACCACAACAGTAATCCTAAACTATCGAGTTATCATCAAAAGGGATAAATTTTCTGTGCTATGAGCTTATAATTTATTCAGATAATTTTTTTAAATGTTTAAAACTGTATAAAGATAGGGAATCGCAATGATTAATGTTATAATTTCACATTCTGCAGATCTTGACGGAATTTCTTCAGCCGCACTTCTGATAAGAAAGTCAATTTCTTCGAACACGCCATATTTGCTCTATTTAAGGGATTACAAGGACAATGACAGAGTTTATCCTGAAAATATTACTGACATTAAAGAAGTTAAAGTGTTCATAGCTGATATCTCGACCAACTTAAACTCGATAGATCTTATATTAAAAAGAATAAAGAAAACTGACGGAAATGTTGAATGGACTGATCATCACGAAACAAAAGAAGAAATAATAAAAAAATTAAGGGACATAAACGTGAGTTTGCTTGTTGAAAAGGATGCGGGTTCCGCTTCAGTACTTGTACAAAAGCGTTATGGTCTTGAGGATGAAATTTCTAAAATTATAGCTGATGCTGGATTTCAATCAGACACGCTGAACATAAAGGATCAATACGTAATGGATCTGGTCGATATAATAGATTATTTTAATTACCTGGAAAAGGATCCGCCAAGATGCAGGCTCGCCTTTTTAGCTGTTCAACTCGCTTTAAATGGGCCTAAAGAAGCTGTTACTGAAGACCTGAAGAATGTGCTAGAATATTATAGAAATAAAAAAAGAGAAGAACTTGAGTACACAGCAAAGTCGGTTAGATTTTTTAACATAAATGGCTACAGGTTTGCGATAGCTTATGCAACATCGTTGATATCAGGTACTCAGGCCGCCAATAAAATAATAGAGAATAATGATGCCGATGTTTATATAATAGTCAAAGATGAGGGGGGCATGAGCTTCAGAAGAAAGAAAAATTCTAATATAAACTTGGTTCCGCTTGCGAACATATTTGGAGGAGGAGGGCATGAATACGCTTCGGGAGCAAACCTGGGTAAAAAAGTTAAGCCAGATGAATTTGAAAAGGTTTCAAAAGAAATTTACGAAAAAATAAAAGAAAATTGGCTGAGCGCTTCAATTTGAAAGTGTTTTTTTAGCCCCTAAAATTCACTTTTTATGAAACTCATTTAATCAAGGTGGCTATCACGTTTCTGTGTCTTGGGCCATCAAGCTCAACAAAGAAAACGCTCTGCCATGTACCTAGCAATAATTTCCCGTCAGAGAAAGGTATACAGGAATTGTTCTTTATGATTACAGATAAAATATGCGCATCAGCGTTGTTGTCGATCAGGTTGTGTTCGTACTTTTCATTTTCGGGAACAACTTTTTCAAACGTGCTTAGGATGTCGTTTTTTAGCCCTCTCTCGTTTTCGTTTATCAAAATTCCTGCTGTAGTATGTGGAACAAAAATGTTTATCAAACCAGAACCGTTTTCCTTTGATACTATATCTTTTAACTTTGCAGTTATATCTATCAGCTCTCTTCTTTTTTTAGATTCTACATCGAAATAAACATTTTTTATCATGATGTTTTTATAAGCGTAGCCTGCTTATATGTATTAAAGTTTTTAAAAACAAGCTATTATCCGTATATATAATGAAATTGATGTTCATATCAGATATAAGAAATTTTCAGTTTTCTGATTCACTTATAAAGCTTTTCAAGCCAGATTATTTTTTCTTTTTGGGCGACGTTTTGTTTGACGGCCCGGGGCAGGTTTACTTGATAAAAAAAGGGGAGCGCCTGAGTTTTGCAGACGTTGAACAGCTATCAAAAGAAAACAGAGCTGAGCCTTTTGAAGGCTACACGATATTTAAAGGTAATACACACATTTCAAAAGAACTTTTTAAGGTTCATCTTTATTATTTCTTAAAAACCTTAAGGCTGCTTGAGGAGCTCGGAATAGGTTATGCGCTTATAAACGGAAACCACGATGCATTCATAGACTACGGGGACATATTTTTGCATAATAACCTAAGAAGAGGTATATTTGTAAAAGGCAGCGAAAAGTTCAAACTGGCTGATACAGAGATTTTGCTTATAGCTTACGGATCTTCCTTTGATTCAGCCGAAGTAAAAAACTCAAAAATCATTGCGACCCATGAAAGAAAATTCATACTTCAAAAAATTATAAGGAACCTGGGAAAGTGCTCAGGAGCAATCAGCGGACACTACGGAATTAATGTTGAGCTTTATTCGGGAGAAAACAGGGTAGCTTCTTCCCCATATGAGAAATTGCTCATAAAGATAGACGATTTCCCGTTTTCTTTTGCAGTTTATGAGAACGAAAAATTTAGCCTGTACAGGAGCAACTTAGTTCCTTTTTTAACAGATAGATTACAAATTAAAGATTTTAATGTTACAAAAAGAAAGCTGTGTATGTTTGGATCTTAAGCTTTATTTATATTTTCAAGAGCCTTTTTTACTTCCTCGTTAACGATCTTTCCCTCGATCTTTCCCCTAACCAAGGACATTACTCTTCCCATCACCGTGCCGTAGAGTTTTGAAGGTTCAACATTTTCCTGCAGAGCCTCATCAATCTTCTCCTTTATTATTTTTCTAAGCTCTTCTAAGCTAAGCTTCTCTATGTTCATTTCCTTGAGCGCGCTTTCAAGGTTTACCCCTTTTTCTAACATGTACCTTGCTACATCTATAACGGCTTCTTTTGCTATATTTCCTTTAGAAAATTCATCCAGCAGTTTTAAAAACTCATCGTATTCTATGACTTTTCCTGAGTTTTGATAAGGAATGAAAACTTGCACAATAAGGGAGGCCAGAAGCGTCGGGGGTACATTTTTATAGTTTTCTACGGCATTTTCAAAGAAATCAGTAAATTCAGAATCGAGTATCTGTTCAGCCATTTCTTTATTTATCGAGTGCTTTGAAGAAAATTCTTCTACTGCCTTCTCCCAGCTTTTTATTTCAACCATGTATTTGTCCTTCATTTCCTGAGTAATCCTTATGGTCGGAATGTCAGTTTCGGGATACATCCTTGAAGCTCCCGGTCTCGGTCTGAGATATCTTGTTGTCCCCTTTTCTGTTGCGTACCTGGTTTCGGCTACAGGACCTTTCAATGCCATCCTGAGTCTTTCTTTTACCATTTGAAGACATAAAACTGCTTTTTCTTTATCTCCGAAGACTAGAACGAAACCGTCATTCTCGCTTATTCCGAGTTTATTTTCAAGCTCTCTCAGAATGTCTTGGCCAAAATCGTATTTTGAAATCTCATCAGAATGAATTATGCCTTTAAATCCAAATAGCCTGCATATATCGGCAAGGTCCAGCCCAAGCCTTGAGTCTGGAACTGTTTCATATGAAAATAAACCTTTAAGGCCAGGCGCTTTTAGGGCAAACGCGTAATCTTTGAAGAACCTTTTTACGTTAGGAATGTTTGAATGATTTTTAAAAACGTCAGAAACTTCTATAGGTTTTAGGTCAGCAAAGCTTTCTTCGCTTATACCTCTTTCTTTTAACTTGGCTGCAACCTCTAATAGCATATTCTGTCTTTTTTCTTCAAATTCAATCACTTTTTGTATCTGCTCCAGCTTCTGAACGCCTTTAACCTCTACAATACCTCCACCTTCTACTGATACGTTCACGTCCTGTCTTATGGTTCCAAGACCCCTTGCAAAAAGGCCTGTCAATTTTAATGTCCTTCCTAAGCTTTCTGCAAGCGCTTTTGCTTCTTCTGGTGAAATCTCTAGCGGCTCAGTTGTTATTTCAAGGAGCGGTATACCGAGCCTTTTTAATTCGTACTTTACATAACCTTCACCTTTTTCCAGTAGCCTGGCAGCGTCCTCTTCCAGGCATATTGTCTGAATTCGAACGTTTTTTCCACGAAAAGCGTAGCTTCCGTTCAAACCTATTATGGCTGTTCTTTGAAATCCAGATGTGTTTGAGCCGTCAACCACTATCTTCCTCATAAAATGTATTTCATCTACTATAAATGAGTTCAGCATGTTCGATACTTTTATTGCAGCTTCCACAGAATATGGGTCTGGTTCATGCGGGGGTTCTTCATCAGCTTCAACTAGACAGCTGGTCTTATCGCCTGAAACATAAACTATGTTCAGACCTTTCTTTATTTCAAAAGCGGCAGCTGGATCTATTTCGCCCAGCTCACTCGTGGAAACCCTAAGCCTTCTTCTGAATTCTAACTGCGAACTATCATCGTTCTTTGGGTTGCAGTTGCAGAAAAGTTTTCTTCCGCTGTTGACCTGAATGTGTATTTCAAACCCTACTTTCATAAAGCTTCCCTCCTTTCACTGATTTCTCCCCTCAAATTTTTAGGCATGGTTACTTTCAGATCTAACCCATTTCCTATTACCCACATCGATTTGACGAGCGCTACTTCGGATAGCATGTCTTCAAGCGGGATTACGCCCATTGAGAGCAGGTCTCTGCCTGTCTCATAGACAGTAAGCCTCACAGAACCCCAGATGCACTGAGATGTCATGCCTACAAACCCACCTTTATTTATGTAATCTTTTATGTAAGGAAATGCTTTCCTTGATACATGTCCGAGACCAGTGCCCTCTATGGTTATTGCATCAAACAATTCTTTATTAAAGACTGAAGAAAGCAGTTTCTCGCTTATTCCGGGATAGAACTTTAAAAGCGCTGCTCTTTCAGAAAACTTTTCATAAATGTTCATCGGTCCTTCCACTTCAGTTTTTTTCTCGCTAAACTTTATCTGTAAATTTTTTACGTCTACATAAGCAAAGGGCTTCGCGTTTATAGATTTAAAAGCATCCCTTCTGCTGGTATGATTTTTCCTCACTTTTACCCCTTTATGAATGGCAATAAGGTCATCATCCATTGAAGCGTGCATCGCTACATAAACCCCCGGACTGTGACTTTTTGCGGCAAAAATTGCGGCCCCGAGCAGGTTTGTTGCTGCGTCTGACGAAGGACGGTCAGATGACCTCTGAGAACCAACGAATACTACAGGTCCTGATGGATTTTCTATAGCAAACGAGATAGCTGATGCCGAATAATGCATTGTGTCCGTACCGTGAGCTATCACGACCCCTTCATAACCGTCTTTAAAAGCATCATAAACCTCCCTTGCCATCAGCGTCCAGTTTAAAGGCTGCATGTTTTCGCTGAGCTCGTTCATTATCGTTTTTACGCTAATCGAAGCGAGGTTCTTCAACTCCGGAACCATATCAACTATCTGAGATGCGGTAAAGGCCGGCTTGACAGCACCTGTCCTGTAATCCACTTTGCTCGAAATCGTCCCTCCTGTTCCCAGTATGAGTATTTTAGGTCCAGCTGATTCAAAACCCTTTTCATACGGCTGTTCTGACAAAATCTTTGGGGGTTCAGCTTCTAAGATTTCTATTTTGCTTTTTTCCACTCCTATGTTATAGCCATTTTTTAGCTTCACTGTAAAGTGATCCTCGTCTTCATAAAGAGTTCGAGGCATGACTATGCCTTCATAAACAACATCCTTAATCCTGAACTTTATCCTGGAAAATTCTTGTATTTTTTCCATACAATCAGATTTATAACCTTCTAATAAAAGCGTTTAGCCCGGGTTTAGAAGAAGCTTTCGAGAGTTTTCTGTCTTAAGAAGAAAGAACTGCTCAGCCAGCTCTTTCTCGAAGTATAAGTTTTAGAAAAAGCATAATCTATCATAGCGTTTTCATCTTCGAATTTTTTGAGGTTTTTGAGCGCAAGATCTGCCCCCTCTCTAACCCTCCATACGCCGAGATTCGGGATCCAGTTCCTGTCAACCTCTAAAAGAACAACTATCTTTGCCTGTCTCTTTCTTTCATGCAGATGTCTGGCAACGCTGTATCTTGCAGCATAATAAGCGCCTTCAACTTCTTCCGCATAATTTGTTCTGCCCAAAAACCCTTCATAATCCATGGCTACTTTTGGGTTCCTGTTCCCGAAAAATGGCCCCCAGCTTTCCATCATTTCATAATAAAATTTTCCCGGAAACATCATCACAATGATCCTGTTTCCAACAACATAGCTTTCCCCAAGGTAGTGTTCGCTTAACTCTGGATAGTTTTTTATTTCATCTATGAACCTTGAAGAAATCATCGAATCTACGGCAGTTATTGACCATCTTGTTGCAACGAGCTTTCTTTTAGAGCCGAGGGCGCCTACGCTGAGAAGCTGCTGTATCTTATAAACGTTTATACCGCTGTTATGCAGGTATAAAACGGCGTCTTTGGCCAAAAGGTCTCTGTCTCCATAAGCCTTTTCAATCCTTCTGTCAGCAATGCCCCCTGTATAATATATTATGCGACCGAGCTCACCGCCATTTAAAGTTACGCCTTCGTAAGGGTCAAAAATGATGTTTGACCTGCTCTTGACATATTCAAGCTCAACTTCTACGTTGCCGCTGTAGAGGCTTATTTCCCTTAACTTTGATATAGAGCTTTCGTTTATGTCCCTGCTGGGGTCGGCCGGCTTGAAAAGTCCTTTCCCGGCTTTTCTTATGGAAAGCACCTGCCTTGATGTAAGCCTGATCCAGTACTTGGGATCGGTGTAAACGTTCAGCACATCAGGGTTTACAAGGCTAGGACCAATCAGCAGCTTTTTTGAACCTAAGAGTGGAAGGTAAACGTATGGCGGCGAAAACCCGTTTACTATATCCATGAGGTATTTCCACCTTTAATAATCAACTATGATTATTAAAAGTTGTCAGTATAATTTAATGGTTTCTCCAACTTTTGGGACTTCAGATATGTTTTTCTTGAATATTATTCTGTTTATGGATTCGTTTAGGTTTCTTGCTTTTGTGTCTTCACCGTGCACCACTATTATCTTTTGAACCTTGTTCTTGAACTTTGATATGTAATTTAAAAGCTGGTTATAATCAGAGTGACCGCTGAACCCGTCTATCTTTTCAACTTTAAGGTTGACGTTGATGACCTTTATCTTGCCGTTAGAGTCCATTATGTTAATCTGCTTTGAACCGTCCAGAACCCTTCTTCCCATAGTTCCAGAAACCTGATATGATACAAAAATAACCTTGTTACGGGGGTCTTCAGCAAGTTCAGAAAAATAAGCGACTGACGGACCTCCTTCCAGCATCCCTGATGTCGCGAGTATTATAGACGGGCCGCCAGCAAAAACTTCCTCTCTGTCCTTGGGATGATTTATTATCGTGTATCTTTCTGTTATAAACGGGTTTTCCCCCTGGAAAATTATCTTATCTTTTATCTCTTTGTTAAGAAATTCTGGATAAAGGAGGTGTATGCTTGTGGCTTCTGTAAGCATTCCTTCTATGTATACTGGAACTTCAGCCAGCTTCTTCTGGCTTATATAATCGTTAAGGACAAGAAGTATTTCCTGCGCTCTTCCTACTGCAGGGACCGGTATTATAACTTTGCCACCCTGACTGATGGTATCGTTTATTGCGTTTATCAGCCTGTCCTCAGCTTCTTCCCTTGTAGGCATTATATCGTCTTTTCCTCCGTATGTAGATTCAGTTATCAGAGCTTCTACCCTCGGATAAATGTAGTTGGCAGGCTGGAAAAGCCTGGATTTACCAAATTTATAATCCCCTGTATAAACCAGGTTGAAAAGGCCCTGGCCTATGTGCAGGTGTATCGTTGCAGAACCTAAGATGTGTCCTGCGTTGGTTAAGGTTAGCTTTACATCCGGGGCTATGTCTGTTACAGAGCTGTAAGGCAAAGTTATGCAGTGTTTTATGAAATCTTTAACGTGAGACATATCATAGTATAGCTTCTTGCCTTCAGCTTCAGCAACCTTGAGCGCGTCAGTCAAAAGCAGCGTAGTCAACGTAAGAGTGGGTTCTGTGCAGTAAACTGGCCCTTCGTACCCGTATTTGAACAGCACTGGTATAAAACCCGAATGATCCAGATGCGCGTGCGAGAGCACTACAGCATCTAGGTCTTCTAACAATAAGTTTATCAGGTCGAGCCTTGGGAACATGTCAGCCATTGAAGAAACTCCCAGGTTTACTCCGCAATCAAGCATTATCTTTGACTCAGGAGTTGTTACAAGGATTGATGACCTTCCAACTTCGTCAGCTCCTCCCAGCAGGGTAACCATTATATCTTTTTTTGATATTATTCTGTCCCTGAATATCCTGTTACCTATTTCCCTGAGCAAAAGCAACCTTTCTTCCTCGTTTGTCTTTAAAGTGTGCACCAAAAACTCATAAGTCTGGGGGTTATGATATATAACTCTCCTTACCTTTACCTTCCAGCCTATTTCCTGCGCAACCTCGTCTATCTTTGATTTTACCTCTCCTTCGAGAAGCGATGGATCTTTAACTTCGATGAGTATTTCGCCCTGTATTCCGTCAAATATTATTCCGCTGACCCCGGCTTCTTTCGGTATAAGCCTTAAAATTTCGGCCCTAGCCTCTTCTTCTTCTTTTCTTTCACTTTCGTCAGCTTTTACGACAACGTGTTTTTTTATCGCGCTGACTATGCTGGGTATTACTGTTGGATTTTGTATAAAGAACTTTAAATTTTTTGTGTACAGAGCTATCTTTGGTCCTTCAAACTCTATCCTGCTTACCTGAGATTCAGGAGGAAGCCTCTGAAAAATTTCCGATATAACCGATGAAAGCTTTCCTTCTTCTATACCCATTTTATATCTTTAAATTTTTAAGGAGGGATTCTTTTTCTTCCTTAGAAAGCTCCCTGTAACCTTTTGCGTCCACAACGCCTATGTTAAAGTCGTTTCCAGTAGCTATGTCACGCCTCATAGCGGACGTTATGGCAAGGGCAGCCAGTTTTATTCCATCATCGAGCTTGATGTCTTTATTATAAAGATCTTCAAGAACTCCAAGAGCTATAGGTGACCCGCTTCCCGTTGCGGCCATTTCCTCCTGAGAAAGAGACCCAAAAAGGTCCACCATGAACAGATTTGGTCCCTTTTCATCATACCCTCCTATCAGGGATTCAACCTGTAACGGGTACATTCTGTTATAAAAGAAAACGTTTGCGGCAAGCCTTGCTATAGCCGATACAGGGATAGGATGACCCTTTTCTACCTTGTACATTCTTGCGTGATACTTCAATATATCGATTACGTTTTGAGCATCAGCTACTGTTCCAGCTATGGTCATGGCAACATGATCATCAAGCTGGTAAAGCTTTCTGCCTAATGTATTGGCCACAAAGTATCCCGAAGTAACCCTTGCATCTGTGGCCATTATTACGGCATCCTTTACAATAAAACCAATAGTTGTTGTGCCAGTTTTAGTTATAGGAAGATTGTTACTCAACATAAAATCACTATGTATACTAAAATCAGGTTATAAATAACTTTTGCTTATTTATTGTTTTACGGTTTCAAAAGATACTTTTCCCGATTCGATTATGGCAAAGGCAGCGGTCCTGTTGAAGTACGGTGCGCCTGTCCTTGAAAAAACTGTTATGACCAGACCATCGTGGTTGAACTTATAACCTTCAACAGCTTCATGACCCCTTATCAAAAAATTTTTTCCGTTTAAAGAAAGCCACCTTTCTGATATGTCTTTACCGAACAGAAATCCAAGGCCCCGAGGAGATTCAACAAACCCAAGCCCTTCAAAGGGGTCGTTCCAAAGTATTTCATACATGGCTCCCCTTACTTTTTCTTCATCCTCAAGGCTGAAAACTTTGACTGGAAACCCCCCGTGCATAGCTATGAATGACTCGTCCTCAAAAACAAGGGGCAACACCTGAAAAGTGTTAAAGAGTTCTCTGTAAGCTAATTCTCCTCTTTCTTCCCCAAATTTTTCTTTAAGCTTGTTCTGTATGTCATGAGGGTAAGGTATTGAGTTCAAGTCTGGTTCATGATTACCTCTTAAAGGAACATACCTTTGGTTTAAGACCTGTTTGAGATAGGAAACCCCAAGCCATGTTTCAGCCTGATACATCCCTCTGTCTCCGTAATCTCCAAGAGTTATCAGCATTTCATCGCTTCCTATTTCTCCTATTTTTTCAAGGATCTTCTGAAATGTAACAACGTCGCCGTGAATATCCCCGATAACGTAGTACTTACCGGCTTTTGCCCTTTCAACAGTATCATACTTGAAGCTTCTCAGCCTTGATATGTGCATTACAAAATCTTCGTATGTGAAGCTTGCCCCTGGAAGCGGCAGAATATCTGAAACCTTCATTTGGTTTTGTTCAGAACCTTGGTCAGCTCTTCAACAAGAACCTTTTTGTTCTCCTTCCCGAACTTTTTTATAAGGATGCCCATGAGGAACTCAAACTTTTTACTGTATTCAAGGTTTTTGATTTTGTCGTAGTTTTCTGAGATTATCTGCATTATGTCATCATGCAGGTCTTCAGCAGAAACTGTCTTTAAGGAAACCTTTACTCTTTCTCCGTCCATCCATTTTTTAAGGTAAGCCACAGCGCTTTCGTGATCTGGTATCATTTTATAGTTCTGAAGTATCTCTGCAAGCCCAGAAACATCTTCAGGCAGGTTTTTTATCGAATACCTCTTTATAAGGTATGATATTTCGTTTGCCAGAACGTTGGCAGCCAGCTGTTTGAGCGATGGCTCATAAAATTTTATTTTTTCATAGACGTTAAAAAGGTCCTTATCTGAACTTATCTTTTTTGCGAGCTCTTCGTTTATCCCGTCGCTTATGAGTTCCCTGTATCTCTCTTCCTGTGAACCTCCTATTTCGTCCTTAACCTTCTGAATCAAAGATTCGGTAACAGTTACTGGAGGCAGATCTGGTTCTGGCATATACCTGTATTCGGCTTCAAACTCTTTTCCCCTGCTTGCTATGGTTATCCTTCTCTTTTCATCCCAGGCCCTTGTTTCCCTGACCACTTTTATGCCCTTTTCGTACATAGTTTTCTGTCTGAATGCTTCATAAACTATTGCTTTTTCAACAGACGCAGCTCCCGTTACGTTTTTCACTTCAACTCTTTCCCCACCGGCATAAGAAACGTTAACGTCAACCCTGAGGGCTCCCTCATAATCTTTTACGTTTATGCCAACGTCAGAAAGTATCGTGGTTAACCTTTCTACAAAATCCCTCGCTTCCTCGGGAGATGACATGTCGGGGGCGGTGACTATCTCTATAAGAGCTATTCCGGATCTGTTGTAATCTATAAGAGAATACCTGGCCGTTGCTCTCGACCCCTCATAATATATCCTTCCTGGATCTTCCTCAAGGTGTATCCTTTCTATCCTGACTGTTTTGCCATTACTTAGCTTGAGAGAACCGTCGTGAGCCAGAGGATAACCTCCTGCTTTATCGTACTGTGTTATCTGAAAGTTTTTTGGCAGATCCGGGTAAAAGTAAGTTTTCCTGAAAAAGTATGAAGTTTCATAAGGCTGAGCGTTAAGCATCAGTACAACTTTAAGTGCCTCTTCCACAGCTTTTCTGTTAAGCGCTGGCATTGATCCAGGAAGCCCGGTACATACCGGGCATATGTTTACGTTTGGTGGTTTGCCCCTGTAATCAGAAGAGCACGAACAGAAAAGTTTTGTCCTCAGCGTAACTAGCTGGACGTGAACCTCAAGACCTACCTTAATTTCTTCCACTTTTCTTCACCTGCAGAACGTTTTCTGCCATTTCGGCAACCTTCAATACTTTCATATCTTCATCCTTTAAACCTATGAACTGACCCCCCACAAAGAATTCCCTGACTTTGCCAACAGGAAGCGATATTGCAGGAGAACCGGTAAGGTTGGGTAAGACCGTGAGCACGTCTGCTGCGTAAGCTATTTTGGGATCTTCTATTGCGTTTCCTATCCTCCACGGAAGAACTGGCATCGTTGGAACATAAACGGCGTCATAACCGCTGATGATTTTTTCGAATTCCTGTTTTATTATCTTTCTTAGCTGAAGCGCCCTAAGGTAATAGGTTTCGTAGTAACCTGCTGAAAGGATAAATGTGCCCATCATGATCCTAGCCTTAACTTCTGGACCAAAGAACGACCTTGCCCTGCTTATATAATCTCTCCAGTTACCAGCAGATTCAACCTTGGGGCCATACCTGATCCCGTCATACCTGGACAGGTTTGTGCTTGCTTCAGCACAGGCTATCGTATAGTAAGCGCTGAGCATATAATCTGTCAGGCTGAATTTGTCCGCATAGTTTATTTCAAAACCAGCGCTTTCTAACTTTCCAATCGAGCTGTAAAATTCTTTTTTAACTTCGTCAGCAGATAGCTCAACAAAACTTTTTATCACAAGGATCCTGGGTTTTGATATGTTCTTCTCCATGAGCTCTACGTTTACAGACGTGGAATCCATCGGATCTTTTCCGGCTATCATTTTAAACAAAAGGCTGACGTCCTGCACGCTTTTTCCTAAAATTCCTATAACTTCCAGGCTGTTAGCGTAAGCTATGAGTCCATATCTTGAGACTGCACCGTATGATGGTTTAAAGCCAATTATGCCCGTAAAGCTGGCAGGAGCTCTGACAGAACCACCTGTATCTGAACCGAGAGCTATAGGGGCCATATCGGCAGCAACTGCTGCCGCGCTCCCGCTGCTAGAACCTCCAGTTACGTATTCTCTGTTTAACGGGTTTCTAGTTGGACCAAAGGCGCTGTTTTCTCCGGAGCTACCCATGGCAAATTCGTCCATATTTGTCTTGCCAAGCAAGCTCCCACCGTGTTTTTTTAGGCTTGAAACAGCGGTTGCATCATAAGGTGGTATATAGTTTTCAAGCATTTTGGAAGCGCACGTGGTCCTAACCCCTTTTGTGGATATATTGTCCTTTATCGCAATTGCGATCCCCTTTAGATCCCCTTCTGGTCTTGACTTCTCTGGATCTAGCAACGTTATGTATGCGTTAAGGACTCTGTTAAGATCAGCAGACCTTCTGTGGTAGAACTCGTTTACATCTTCTGGACTCAGGTTACCGTTTTCTATCTCCTTTAAAATAAGCTGCAGAGTGTAACCTTCCAGGTTCATAATGTCTTTGGACCCTTTAAGTACCTTTCCTTTACGTTGTTGAAAACCTTTATTATTTCGTCAGAATCGAACTGGACGGGGACGTCATCCCTTTTGTGCTCACCTTCAGGAGCCAGCACAAAAGCTTCTTTAGGAGGCTCTACTGTATCCAGTTTTTCAAGCAGTTCCCCTAATGCCTGAACCTTTTTTGCTATCATCTTTTCTTCTTCTTTTGATATCTTTAACATGGATAACTTTGATAACTTGTTTATTGAGTACCTCATGGTACCAGCCTCCTTACATCCCTTGGATACAGCACAACTTCCCTTATGTTTTCTGCTCCGGTAACGACCATCATGAATCTATCGACTCCGAGCCCAAAACCGCCGTGAGGGGGCATGCCGTAGTTGTAAACTTCTAAATGGTACTTGAAGCCCTTTGCAGAAAGTCCTGTCCTCTTAAGTCCCTTTCTCAACAACGCAGGATCGTGCACCCTTTCACCCCCGCTGCTTAGCTCTAACCCCCTGTACATCAGATCGAAAGAGTTGCTGTAATCTCCATCCTTGGGCTGTATGTAAAATGGTTTGAGCTTGAGCGGCCAGTCCTTTATAAAATAAAATCCTCCAGCATGATCACCAAACGCTTCAAGGTGTTTGGAAGACAAATCTTCTCCTTCATGGATTTCTTCAAGATTCTTGTTTATCCAGCTTACAACTTCAGAGTAGCTGTACCTTGGGAACTTCTTTGAAACATCGAGAACTGGCGCCTTTATCCTTTTCAGAGCTTCGCCTTCCTTTTCATACAACCTGTTGATAACGTACCTGATCATATCCTCGAGAAAATCCATAAGGTCTTCGTTCTTATGAAAGGCGGCTTCAACATCAAGGCTTATGGCCTCGCTGAGATGTTTTAAAGTTCTTGATGGTTCAGCTCTGAATATTGGCCCAATCTCGAACACCTTTTCAAAGGACATGGTAAGCTCTTCTTTATAAAGCTGAGGAGATTGAGCCAGAAAAGCCTGCTTATCATAATACATAAGAGGGAAAAGAGCTGCTCCCCCTTCAGAAGCCGTAGCTATTATCTTTGGCGTTTGAACTTCAAGAAAATCTTTAGAAATAAGGTACTCCCTGAAATACTGCAGCGCTTTTGATCTTAGCGTAAAAAGGTTTATGTTATAAGGTCTCCTTAAATCCAGAGCTCTGAAATCGAGCCTGAGGTCAAGGGCTGGGACGTCTGTCGACATTATGTTAAAAGGCGGTAATTTTTTTGGCTTTGACAAGACCTTCAGTGAGCTTACGTGAATTTCAAAGCCGTTTGGCGCTTTATCTGTTATTTTTATTGTTCCTTTGGCCCAGATAACCGAATTCTGTTTTAGCTGGCTGCTCATCAGCTTTTTGTCCTTTATTACAAGCTGAACCTGCTTTCTGTTCTCGTAAACAATTACAAAGGAGAGCGTTTTCTGTTCCCTTATGCTTAATACCCATCCGTACACTTCTGCTTCTGAACCTTCATTTATACCGTCCTGAGCGATAAGCATCTTACCTCTTAAGTATGAATAAACGAGTTTATTATCATTTACCAAAGCTCATCATTTACTGGTGTCTCTACATTTACATGTTCTAACTTCAACTTCTGGAAAAAGCTTTTTAGCTATCCTGTGCTGCCGTACAACCTTTTCATCTTACGGTATTTTTTATTTAATAGCTGTATAAAATGCATTCCGTATGTGTTCTTTGGTCAAGCACAAATAAATAATAATTAATCCTGAGCTTAGGCAGATTTTTAAGTGACTGAGCTCACCAGATCAATCTGCTTTTTGAACAAAATAAATTAAAAAAATCGATACAATCAAGTAAAGAAATTCATAACCAGATACACGCTTTTTAAAATTTCGTAAATAAATTTTAAAAAATAAGATTTGGGCTAAAATTATGATCCAAATATTTTTTCAAGATCGTCGTTCGTGTATCCTTTGAGAAGGCCGCCCCTAAGCCAAGGCTGGTACTTTGGTATTACCCAGTATTTCATGAGTATGATGTATATTATCCCGC
>ERZ1669247.46-NODE-46-length-64050-cov-15.210157_pt1 | contig 64050 bp, 49 predicted proteins | sample MGYA00579297_ERZ1669247 | MGnify/ENA primary metagenome ERZ1669247 (study PRJEB41166, sample SAMN08046056) | hot springs metagenome | biome: hot spring; feature: acid hot spring; material: thermophilic sediment; isolation source: thermophilic sediment from acid hot...
GCTGATATTTTTAGTTTCAATTCCTTTGAAATACCATACAACAGTTGCAGCAGCTCCGATACCCCAAAGTATTACATTAGAGAAAATATAATCCATCAAGGAAAATGATGAAGTAGCGAATATTGAAATGATATAACTTATGCCTGGAAAAAGCCTTACAATTGCAATTGCCGAAGATCTTTTGAGTGTAGGAAATATCTCTGGTTCAATTGTTGTCCTCGTTGCCCATGCAAACTCTGAAAACATCATATTAATGAAAAGAAGAGGCATGAAAATAAACATATTTGAAATATCATTGAGCAATGATAAGATTATTAGAATAGTAACAGTTCCACCAATATAGGAAAACAGTGCAAGTCTTTTCCTTCCCCAGTTTACCATAAACATTGCAATGAAACCTGCAACAGCCGCACCAAGACTTGCAACAAATATGATTATGCTTATCATATCCCCTGAGAAATAGTATGGACCTATTATATATGTCATTAAACCATATGTGAGATACTGAGAAATGCCAATTATGGCAAGAAAAGATAATGCAAAATAAAAGTTAAGCGGTTTTACCCTCACCTTTTCTTCTGTCAAGTTAATTTTCTTTTTTTCTTCCAATGCTTTTTTAACCTTTCCTTTATCTCTTAGCCATCGATATGATTCCGGAACCCTGTACCTTGTGTAAAATGCTACAGCAACGGCGATTAAAGCAATTGTAATAAAATAAAGCTTCTGAACAAATATAGAAGATGAATAAGAATAGATGAAAATGAAAGAAATGAGTGCACTTCCAATATTGCTCATATTAGGTATGAACACTAGAAACGTTCCCCTTTCTTCAACAGGCATATTTTCAGAAACAAGTGTGAGCGTTGCTACTTCTTCACCACCAACTCCAAACTCAGTTAATGCAATACCTATAACAAGCACATATACATTAGATGAAAAGAAAATGATCAAGAAACCAAGACCATAGAGCACTGTTGAAAGGATGTATATAAATTTTCTTCCAATCATATCAGCTAGAATACCAAGTATAAGATTTCCTATTATCATAAATGTTGTTGGCAGAAATAAGAATATGCTTAAATAGATCTTTGGCAGAGATGATACAAAAGGCCATGCAGTTGCTAACGGTGCTATCGATCCTATTATACCCCATAGGAGCATTCCCATAGAGGATGATACTATCAATCCAATCTGGTATTTTGTTTTTCTAATTTTCATAATTGATCCCTCCGCCGGTATTACCCGGATCAGGTTCAATGGGTCGATCCTTTAAGGATCCTCTCAGCCTACACTTAGGCTCCCCGTTGATCTGAAAACAACTTAACTATTTTAATTTTTAGAACATAGAATTTTTATTTCTTAAAATAAGATCATTATTTATAATATTTAAAATTCATAACTCAAATTTTTAAAAGTTAATTGTGAATAAAATTTTATAAGTGAATTTAATACAATTAATTAATGGATGAGAAAGACATTTCTGAAAATATAGAGGAACTTGAAAAAATTAATACCGAACTTGCTAATCTTAATCTTAAAAAAAAGGCATTGTCGGCAAAAATAATTGAAAATTCCAAGAACAATGATATAATTTCTTTAAGTTCATTCTTAAACGATCTTGGTGAAAATGAAACAAAGATAAAAGAATTAAATCAGAGAAAACAGGAACTTTTAAAAAATCTGAGGAATTTTCTTAAGGAAAGGGAACTACTTTTTGAAAATTATAGGATGCTTTGTGATTTTAATGGTATTATATCAGTAATAGGTTCACCTGGAACAGGAAAACTTGACATGATTTTCAAATTTCTCACTTATTGCAGTAAAAGAGATTCTTTTTTGATGGTCCTCAAAGACAGAGAAAGAATAACAGAAATGATGAAAAAGTATAATCTTAATTCTGATATTCTTTTGATAAATCCATTATATTATATGAAAAAATATAATATAGAGAAACTTGATGATGTTGAAAAGATCGCTGTAAGACTTTCAAAGGAAATATACAAGGCCGTGTTAGGAAAAAGGGATCCAATAATTGTTGTTCATAGGAGCAACGATTTATCGTTAGATAGAATAAATGAAGTATCAAATTTGTTGAAAGAGGAGTTTTGGATAAAGTTCATTGAAAATTTATCTCCTAAAGATAACAAATTGCTTATCATTTTTAATTGTGATGATTATGAAGGTGAATGTATAAATCTGATGGGCATTTCTGATTATATGGTTAGGGTAGAACTTAAAGACAATAAAAGTAAATATTTTGTATCAAAGCTGAATTTATGAAAACTAACTATTTAATTATTGTTTTAATATTCATAATTCCTTTAATACTTACAATATCTACCTTGGGCAATATATTCCTTTCACCTATTACATATGCTATTTGGCTTACAATGGAAATTGGTCTCATCTCTACATTAACATTCTATTCAAATTACAGGAAATCCAAGGAAATTAAATCAAACCTTGTAAATGTTTTAAGAAATTATAAGGTCGCGTCCATCGTTGTTTCATATAATGAAGATCCTGAAACATTAAAATATACAATTATTTCTATCAAAGATGCAACGGGTGCCCTGGGGGATGTTTTCCTTCTTGATGATTCAACACATAAAGAAAAAGTAGAATTAAATAAAAAATTCTGCGAAGAAAATAATATTAAATATTTGCACAGGGATAATAGGAGAGGTTATAAGGCAGGAGCTTTGAATGATTTTTTGAAATTGTACGGGAATAATTATGATCTTATTGCTGTTTTCGATTCTGATCAGAGACCTGTGAAATCATTTTTCTATGATCTTATACCATTTTTTAATGATCCAAAAATAGCATTTGTCCAGATACCTCAAGCATATACTGAAAGCAATACAAGGGTAGCAATAGGTGCTGCATATCAGCAAATGCCATTTAATGAAGTGGTAATGACAGGTAGGGATGTTACAGGAAGTGCATTTATCCTTGGTAGTGGATTTATAGCAAGGATTTCAGCACTTATGGATGTTGGATATTTTGATGAATCTGCTGTGACAGAAGATCTTGCAACATCTATAGAACTGCATTCAAAAGGTTATAAATCAATTTATGTAAACTATCCTGGCATATGGTATGGGGAACCACCAAAAACTGTAGACGCATACATTATACAGCAGGGTAGATGGTCTCTAGGTACGTTACAACTTTTCAAAAAAATAATAAAGGCAAATATGGATTGGAGATCCTTTTTGGATTATTTTTCAGGAATCCTTTATTGGTTTAAGGAAGGACCATTAACAATTTTTGAGATCGCCGCACCTGTACTATTTCTTATTTTTAAGTTTTTTATACTTAAGGTAAATCCATGGATATTCTCTATTGCATACTATCCTGTATTTATATTTAGCCTGCTTATGTTTGTCTATTCGATGAAAAAGAGAGAATATGGACCTAAAGGATTTTTTTATCATCAGTTCATAGAATTATTAATGATGCCTCCAGTTACACTTTCATTTTTTGCTTGGATTATGAGAAGAAGAGTTCCGTTCAAGGTCACGCCTAAAAATGGTAAAAATAAAACATCTAAATGGGTGGCACTTTACATATTTTTAGAAATTGTGCTAATAATTTCAATAATATCTGGAATTCTATGGTATAAATCAACATCTCTATTGATGTTGAAATATTCAATCATAATAAATCTGACTTGGGCAATATATTTTCTTTTCCTAAATACAGGTACATTTTTCTTATTCTTTGAAAAAGAAAAAAATTTTTAATAATTATAAAATTTTATATTTTATATTAAAACACGCATTAAATTAAAGCAGCTTATGTAACTTGAAATACAAAAGTTTTAATAAAAGTATTTAAATGACTATTTATGCTGAATATATTAAATTTGATGAATAATGCTTTTGTTCCAATGGTTATGATCACAGGCGTTGCACTATTGATTTTGGGTATAAATGAAAGGTATTCCAGTGTTATGAATAGGATTAGGGATATGCATAAAGAACTTCTGGTTAATGAAATTAAAAAAGATAGCGTTATAAAATCATATAAAAAACAGCTTGATACACTCTTACTAATGGCAAAAATACTTAGGAATGCAATTCTTTCAATGTACTTTTCAGTTTTTTTTGCTATAATCTCAAGTATATCTATACTTATTTCATTTCTTTTAAACATACAATTGGATAGCCTAATGCTAATCTCAATGATAATTTCTCTTGTATCCTGAAAGTCTCAATTTTACCATCACTAATTTTTAAAGATCTTTAAATTATTTTGTTATTTTGCTTTAATTTCCTGCTTTTTCACATTATTAGTTTTATCATAGAAAAGTTTATATATAATGGTGGTATATACCCTCATTACGGGTAAACCTCAAAAAATATCCAAGGTTGTAAATGGCATTGTTTACTATTATGAAAGAACGCCTTATTACGATCCAGCGCTGAAGAATACAAAGTACCATTACAAGTACATTGGAAAGATGGTGGATGGTAAAATATCGAAGGTGAGATCCACGCTTCAAAAAGCAAGTTATATCTATGGCCCTTTTATTCCTCTGCTCAAGATTGTAAAGGATCTTAAGATAGACATAATCTTAGAGAAGTTTTTGAACAAGCAAGAAACAGAACTTGTTCTGAGCATAGCAATGGCAAAAGTGGTAAGAGCCCTTCCAATAAAGAATACTGCATTGTGGTTACAGGGAACATATCTTTCTAAAATGTTTAATATTAATCCATCAGCTTCTGAACTGAGCAGATTAATAGATAAAATAGGATCAAGCTCTCTATACAGGGATTTTTCAAATGAGCTTATAAAGAACCTAAATCCTAAAGAATCAATATTGTACGACATCACATCTATCCCATCATACTCAAAGTTGCCGATATTTGAATACGGTCATCCAAAAGATCACGAAGAACTACCACAGATCAATCTGGCAATGGCCATGGAGAAGATTAGGAGCATACCTCTTGGGTTTGAAATATATCCTGGGAGCATACCGGATATGGTAACACTTGAAAGATTTGCGAACAATCTTGGAAGCTTGATATCATCAATACTTCTTGTTCTTGATCGAGGATTTTTCAACTATGAAAATCTGAAGAGCATATCAAGGTTTGATTACATAATAGCAGCATCACTGGTAAGAAAGGAAGTGAAAACAATATTTGCCAAAACATCGAGCACGGTTCAAAAAGCGAAGAATGTAATAATCTATGGAGAGCAGGCAATGTTTTGCAAGGAAGTAAAGTTGAGGATAGAGGATCTTGATCTGAAAGGTTATTTTTATTATGATCCGGTGAGAGAAGGAGAAGAGAAGGAAGAGTTTCACAGAAAACTCAGTGAAAAAAGGGAACAGATTGAAAAGCTTGAAATGAGGAGAGGGGTAATGGACAGGGCAAAAGAGATAGCAGGGCCATATTCAAAGTACCTGCAACTGATTGTTAAAGATAATAAGATAATAACAAAGCCAAAAGACAAAGCGATCTCAGCGGTAGAGCATCGAATGGGCAAGTTTTTGCTTGTATATCAGGGGAACTATACAGGATTAGAGTGTTTGATGTATTATCGGGAACGGGACAATATAGAAAAGGCTTTTGAGATGTTAAAAAACGATCTTGAGATTTTCCCATTGAGGGGTAAGAGTTTGGATACTATAAGGGGTACTATATTTGTGCTGTTCCTGGCACTAATAATGAGATTGGCAATGCTTAAAAAAATGAAAGAGAGTGGGCTGCTCAAGAAATATTCACTGGACATGGCAATGATCGAGCTAGAGAAATTGCACATAATAGAGAAATCAGATGGCAGTATGGAAGAGTTGGAGAGGACAAAGAGGCAAAAAATGATATTGGAGGCATTCGAATCATAAACGTGGTGGTAAAAGTGAAACATTCAGGTTATAAAGAAAAGATTTTGCCAGAATGGAGAAAAAATCTTTTGAAAAAACATCTAATTTTAGTGCTCATTTTATTTGAACTAGTTTTGAGTATAATATTTATAGTTATCGGATATCTTAGAGATAGTTATTATTTCAGAGGTGTTGGAATAGGTCTGGTGATCGCTTATGTAACCAGTGCCATTGCATATTTATTTAAAAAAATGGTAGAAAAATAATTTTAAATTTTTTATTTTTTCCTTGTTTTTATGATGAGTATGATTCCTATTATTGCAATTGCAGCAATTACAAGTATTATTGTTATTAAGATATCATTTCCCCACTGGGCATTAAAATTCTTAACTACTTGATTTCCTGAAACAACTATTGGCCCATTTATTCCTGAAATGATATAATTATTTGGTAGTTTGACATTATAAAAGTATGATCCATTAGGTTCATAAAATACTATTTTATTCGTTTCCGAAGATAAAGTAATATTTATTGATTTTCCGTTGAATGTAATTCCATGGAGTGTTGCAGACCATAATGTTCCATTTGAAATTCCATTCACAATTATTGTAATTTTATAAAAAATTACTGACCAATTAATGTTCAAATTGATAGGATTACCATCCACGTTAACAATGCCTGAGGCATTCACAGCCCTATAATTTGGTATGCCAGAGACGGAATAATCATATGATCCATTAGGTTCGTAGAATATTATTGTGTTATTCGGTGATGATTTTGTAATTCCATTTAATGTGACATTCCAAATCTGGCCATAAGGTAATCCTGATTCATTGAATGTAATTTTGTATGTCAAAAGGTTAAATGTAATTAATTCATTTACAGGTGAACCGTTTACAATGAATGATCCCGAAGAAAATACAGGTCTATAATTTTTGTCTATGCTTGCTACCATGAAATAATACGATCCATTTGGCTCATTAAATATTATCCTATTAATTGATGATGAAAATGATTGGCCATTGCTTAAATTAACGTACCAGGCAATGCCTGCTGGAAGTCCAGATTCATTGAATAAAATTTCATATTCTATCAATGAGAATAATATTTTTAATGTCATATTTTTTCCATCAACTGTAACGGTTAAGATTGAAGGATTTGGAGCATAATCATTATTTCCTGATATAATTTCAAACTTGTATGTGCCATTTGGTAAATAAAAGGTTATATTACCTGAAATTGCTGTTTTTGAGGTACCGTTCAATATTACTGTCCAAGCAATTCCATATTTCAAGCCTGTTTCATTAAAGGTTATATTGTAAAGAATTTTTGAAAATGATATTAACTGTGTTATATTATAACCATTTACACTAATTATACCTGAATTTGGATTTGAATTATAACCATTCACATTGCCGATTGTGAATGAATATGATCCATTTTCTATGCCATAATAAATTATTTCATTGCTTGATGAATATTTTGTGATTCCACCCAATGTGACTGACCATGTAATGCCCAATGGCAATCCATATTCTTCAAACGTTACAGAAAATTTGTTTAGGGATTTAGGCTTGAAAATAATTTGAATTACATCATTACCATTAACTTTTATTTTACCTGAATTCGGATTTGAATTGTAACCATTAACAGAACTGATAGAGAAAAAATATGTTCCATTATATTCCTGAAATGTTATTTCGTTAGATCTTGAAATTTCTGTAATTCCATTAAAAGTTACATTCCAAAGTGTACCAGATGGAAGACCCTGTTCTTCAAATGTAACATTGTAAAATGTTTTTTTAGGCTCAACAGATATTACCCCTTGAATCTGACTTCCATTTAAGATGTACATCTGCCAATATCCATTCTCAAGAACCCAGTTAAGATTTTCTGCTGCTTCTCCAGTTTGATCGTTTGTATAATTAAATAATGAAGTGAATGCTCTAATATAATTGTCAGAACCTAATGGCAAAACATATGATTTCATGGTCGCGCTAGTTGGATCTTTGAAATACCCTATACCTCCTGATGGCCCACCAACAAGGCAAAACTGAGGTGAAAGACCTCCAGGGTTTGCATAATTAGGATAAGGTCCATTGGTGTATCTCTTTCCCTGCCAAAGATAAGAATAGTTGTAAGATCCTATAATGTAAGATGCGCCTGGAACTGGAAGCTGAAACAAATGAGAATTTACTTCAAAATTCATTGTTTGCCTCATAAATGTGAAATTGGAAATCCAACTCTTAATATCGAATAAATGCGGCAATTTTACAATTTTCCCAAGAGGATAATTGTATTCATAAACTGTAAGATTTGGATATAGACCGTAAAATGGGTAAACTACCCAGCCAGAGTATGTCATGTTCCAACCAGATTCTGCTGAACCATTTATGTAAATCACATTCTGTATCCAATACACAGGTGCACCCATTGAATTTGCTAAAAAGAAATTCTGCTGAACAGATGCATTGAAATAGGTGTTTACTGTACCATTTAGATAATATGATGTTACATTCAATGATGTTAGATTCAGAATATTTTCAACACCATCAAGGGCGCCATATGTTCCATTGTAATTTACATTAAGGATATACATTGTTAGATTGTAAGCATCTATAGATCCCCAGCCCGTGACTAGATTATAACCATAATTTGCCTGATAAACATGGTTCCTTCCATAATTTACGTTGCAGAAGGGCAGAGTGGGTAATGATGAATTATATGAGTTAGTTAATATATATCCTGTCTCACTTGTATTTACCAAAGGTTTCAATTGATCATACCCAATCAAATAAATTGCTGAGTTCAAATATCCAAGAGGCTCACGTTTATGGATCTTAAGAACTGCATTCATTTCTGCTATAATACCTGCTTCTACAGGTGATGAAATGCTAGTACCCCAAAATACATAAAAAAATGGATTATCATAGTAATTGGTATTGTTTACAGTGATGTAAGCAATTGTATTATTTGCTATTGCAGCTATGTCAGGAACTGCTCTGCCAAGGCCTTTTATTACTTTATTGGATAAAGAATTCAATTGCCATAATGGCTCCTTAAAAATGTAACTTATTCCTCCAGTGCTTCCGGCTGGACCTCCATTTGCTGTATCATTCTGTGATATGTACCAGGCAATCTGATTTTCTATGTGAAGATTGGAATTAAGATTTAATGTGGTTCCACCAACAGCTGTAACACCAAAATTATTGTAAGCCATTGATGCTGGAAATTCTAACCAATCGCCAGGATAGTTCGGTTGCATATATTTTGAACTATTTTGATTATTCCCAGAATCTCCAGAACTGGCTAAAACTGTGATTCCCCTTGCCTGTGCTTCCTGCAAATATTCATACCATGAGGTATCATTATATTCAGGTGATCCCCATGAATTTGATATTACAGTTACATTGTTCAATTCCTTGTAAGATGAATTTGGATTTAGGATAAAAGCTAGGGCCTGATCCAGATTCTCCTGAGTTGAATTAGGCCCATAAACATTGAATATTATTGCTCCTGGTGCCAGGCTACCTGCCATTTCTATGTCAAGAGTATTTTCATCCACTGCACCTGTTATATCATAGGAGGAAAGAGGGCTAGGCTCGGGTGCACCATTTAATGGCACAGGAATTACCCTAGATCTTGGTTCCCAGTATGGGATGGTGTCATTGAAATATGCATAAATGTCATTTGGGTTAAATGGTCCTACTAAAGTTCCATTTATCAATTCACCATAAGGTGTAGTAATATTCTCTCCCATATACTGTCCTGACCATAGAATAGTTGCAATGACCTCGTTAACAGGATATGTGAAATTGAAAAGAGTTTGTTCATCATATGCTACCTGTAGATCTGATCCAAAAATATACTGTGAATCACCATAGGATAATGGATTTGGATATCCATTATCAAGAGTTATTTTATTACCATCGTCAATAATTTTTTCTTTATGCAGGTTTATAGAAAAACTTGTAAAATTATCCAATCCAGAAATATAGGAAACGTTATTTGCAATCCATACTGGAAGAGATGGTTCCTGGGCAATTGAATAGAATGATCTTCCGTCCTTGCTAAACAACCCAAATTTTGCATTAAATACATTACCAATTAAAGATGCCTTTCCTGAAAGAACTATTGATACATGGTCTGAAAATGTTTCAACATCTATTCCTTTAAATTGGGAAAAATAGTTCACAGCGGAATAATAAAATTTTGGTGATGAACCAAACAATTCTGAAAATTCTTTTCTATCAATATATTTATGGTACATTTCACTTTTTGGATTGTCTATCTGGGATAGATAATTCTGAAGTACGGATTCATTTCTTAATTTGAACGTGATCATTACACTTATTTCATTGTTGAAAATTCTAACAATTTTAGAATTGTTTACTGGAAGATTCATCTTTATACTTGTAAATTGTATTTTATCATTAATTATTTTACCTGAAGAAATTATTGATGAATAGGATGTTAACATTAGAAAAGCTATTGAAAACACTAGTATTTCTTCCATGCCCTTCCTTACCCTGAATATTTTCATAATTTAGATAAATTTGTTTTATTTAATAAACATTTACGTTTTAAATTATTTTCCATATAGTAATAATTTATTAAAAAATATTAAAATTTGATGATGTTGGCCTTATTGCTGTTTTTGGTGAATGTATTATTGAAAATCCTGGAATAGAATCAAAGGTGTTTGATGCTTTCGCTAGAAAAAATATTAATGTTGAAATTTTTGCTGGAGGTGCATCTGAAGTTGCATTTATTTTGTAATAAAAAAGGAAGAGATAGAAAATGCAATTAAATCGATTCAAGAATGCATCTTTTAATCTCTAACCATATCCGAGGGCCTTTTCAGCCATTTTTGTTCCTTCCACCATTGACCTTAATTTTTTATATGCGACTTCCCTAGACCTTGTTCTAAGACCACAATCTGGGTTAATCAAAATTTTGTTTAGATCATAAAATTTTGAAACATAAAGTATTCTGTCCCTTACAAGTTCAGGTGGTTCTATAAAATCTGTATGTACATCTATCACTCCTATACCGATTTCCCTGTTCTCACCATAGTCAATAAAATCCTTAATTATTGAAAATCCCTTTCTAGATTCATCTGTTGTACCTAGAAGTTCAGTATCCCTATTTGAAAATTCCAATGCAAGCTGTGTAGTTTTCATATCTAATATTTCTGGATATAAAGTTCTGTAATCCTTGCTATAGCATATGTGTGTACTTATTTTTACATCACCTATATTTTTAACACTTTCATTAAATATTTTTACAAAAAGTGAAACTTCTCCTGGATGCGTGGAAGCTGCAGGTTCATCAATCTGTATCCTTAAAATATCCCCCTTGGACCAATTATTTTTTAAATCTATGATCTCTTCCCTCACTATTTTAGCCAAAGCTATGCCAAAATCTTCCCTGCTCTTGTAATAATCATTGAAGGACCAATCCATGAGCGTATATGGACCAGTTATGGGGATTTTCAAATCCTTCTTAGAAATTTCCTGAGCATCGAGAAATTCTTCCAGGTAAGCTGATGATTTCCTTCCTATTTCACTTACGACGCTTGCTTTTTTGTAATATTTATTATCAAATGATCTTACCCTGCCATAATAAACAAAACCATCAAGATGGTCCACATGGTTCTCATACATTTCCCATCTGTACATTTCACCGCCTATGCCGATATTATCAATGCCTGTAGATTCCATCATTTCTATTGTTTCCCTTAATGCTCTTTTCTTTAAAACATCATAATCATTATTACCATATGATCTAATGAGGTAATCTGGCTTTTTTATACTCCCAATTTCCTGTTTATAGAACATTATTTCACCTCCAATAATTTTTTCATGATTTCAATTTTCTTTTTTGAAATATTGAAGGGCAAAAATTCCAAACTTTCATTTGTTGTGATTGAAATATCAGGAATGTCTAAATTCTCTATCCTGGTGGAGAATACATCTATTAATTCAACTATTATTGATTCATTTACATCAGAAAAATTTTTCGTTCTCACTGCATAGCCTAAAGGAAAATCTATGAAATTTTGAGTTTCAATGTTCGTAAAAACATAACCATTAGAATTTGCTGTTGAATATATTTCAGAAACTTTTTTTAGATCCCCAATACTTTGAATTAAAGGTTCCTTGAATTCAACATAGTTGAAAAATTTAGCCTGGCTGAATATTATTTCTGAAATTTTTTCAAGTAATTTTTCTTCAGGAATTCCTGACCTGTTTATAGAAAATTTTATGAATGAATATGGTCCCGGCAGGAGAATTTTATTTTCTCTATTCAGTATGAAATTGATTCCATAATCATTTTTCATATCCAGGATGCTTAACTTAATTTCAGGCTCTCCCATTATTGTTGGAACTCTGATGAACGTGTTAGTTTCAAGGTATCTCGTTAGAGGACCTGGCTCAACATTTTCCATATTCAAAGTAAATGGCCTGAATATATCATTCCATGTAATTAATGGATCTGAAACATATGAAAGTCCCTTCTGAAATTCAATCCATGATTTTTCTTCATCTTCATAAGCTTCTCTTAATTCCTCCACACCAATTTTCTTCTTTTCATACTTGTTTATTTTCTTTATTAATTCGTCTGATCTTGGAAATATTCCTGATACAAATATTTTCACCATTTTCTCACCTTCCTTATAATTTCATCAGCAAAACTTACATTTTCCAGAGGCATTATGTGGTAACCCTCCACAATATCCATGGATTTATGTATTATTTCTGAAAATAGAAGAAGATTTTCATTCTTTAAATTTTCTGAATTCCTGAGCGCCTGTACAACCTTATCAGGAATGAATAGATTCTTTGCATAGAAATTTATAATTTTCTTTGATAATATTGGAATAATTCCTATATATACAGGTGCCGAAAGATACTTTATCCATTTATTTTTTTCAATGATTTTTTGGTCATAAACTGCCTGTGAAATGAAAAAATCAGCACCATTTTCCATCTTTTTTTTGACTATTCTGAACTCATTTCCCCTAACGAAGTTAATTGTAGCGCCTATGAGCATATCTGAACCGTACATATATCTGTACTTCTTGATCATAGCTATAACCTCAAAAACATCCAAATCCCTTACTTCAGAGAATTTTTTTGTTGAATCACCCTTCACAACAAATAAACCATCAAGACCTAATTCAAGTGCAGCTAAAATTTCTGAACCTATGCCTATTACGTTCCTGTCCCTCGTGTTTATTGTTGCAATCACCTTCATGTTGTATCTATTTTTTAAAAAATAGGCCATAGGAACTGATCCCGGGCCTATTTTTCCGAATGGGTTATCCGGTATTATTAGAAATTCAGCTTCCTCTGGAATTTTAATTTCATTTTTAGCGTTTTGCTGGGTAATTTCCAAGCTGAATTTCATTATTTTATAGTAAATTATAACCTATAAAAATTTTTTTTAATTTAAAATTACCATTAGTAATATTTATTTTTTAAAAAATTGTGAAATTATTTATTTGAAATATTTTTATTGAAAATTTCTTTCAAAAACAATGAAGCATTCATCACCCTTCAGTTTCGAAACATGTTCTTCCTCTATTGATCCATTTATCACAAATGGAGGATCCGTATCGAGAATTTTTAATTCCTCATTTCCATAAACATATTTTTTATAATAAAAATTATCAAAATAAGCCCAATCATCCAAGTAAGGATCTTTATTATTTTCTCCCAATTTTTTTAAGTCATATTTCTTTATTATATCAATAAAAGGCATTTTTTCTCTTATATTATAGTAAATTCTATCTATCTCATGGAAATTGAACTTTTTTACCAAGTTTATTGATGGAATATTTGAGTCTAAAATTATCATTCTAATTTTCCTTTTTCCAGAAAGATCTATAGCTTTTTGGGTAAGTGCTGAACCAACACCTTTCCTTTTATGTTTTCCACTTACCCTTAAACCTTCCAGCCATATGAATGTGTCAAAAATTCTTATGTGCAAGAAACCTAAAATTTCATTTTTTTCAGTTGCTTTTAAAAAAATACCAGATTTAAGCCAGGTATCAAATACATCTTCAATATAATCTTCTCCAGTTATATATTGACTTCCTTTTGAAACATTTATAATTTCATCCCTATCATATTTTTCCACATTCAAAATTTCCATAGGATTTTTTATTAGCTACCATTATTTATAGATTTTTCTTTAAAAATCAATAAAATTGTTCAAGATAGGTAATTTATAATTAAACCTTATACGAAAAAGCTTTATTCAGAGCTTTTTCAGTGCCTTTTAAATTTAAAGATATTAATTCCTTTTTTCCTTCATCCAATATGGTATTGTCATTAAAATTCTTTGCTAGGTAAAGGCCAAAAGTAATTTTCAACCTTGCTGAGAGGTACTTTAAGTCCTGGTCTCCAATATTTTTAATATTTTCCTGGAATGATGATATTCCATTCCTATTTTTATTTTCAATATCAATAATGGATTTTATTATTGAAAATCTGCATTTTGCAAAATTTACATTTTTTAAAGAATCATTTTCTTCAATATTTTTTACCAATTCCAAAAATTCTTGGTCAACACCTTTTTTAAAGAATTTTTCATATGCAAGTATTTCAAGGTATTCAATATAATCCATGATATCATCTATTGTTAGATTTCCAATTTTTCCTTTTAAATAATCCCAATAAAGATCTATGGATTTTTTAATTTCACCTAAATAAAAATAATAAATTGATATGGCTGAATTCGCATAATCCACGTATGTTTTTATACCAGATTTTTTCAATTTTTCTATTTCAGGAATTATGTTTTCCTCTTTTCCAGATATTATATTAAGCATTTTTCCAAATACCTCTATTTCAATCCTTTCATATTGTTTTCCTATTTTATTTGAAACATCCAAACCAATGCTTACAATTCTTTTAGCATCCTCTATTCTGCCCATTTTTATAAATGGTTCGAAGAGGTTTACGATTGCTATTAATGCTGTATCATAATTTTTTCTTGCAATTGAAATACCTAAGGATCTTTGAAAAAGATTGATTGCCTCTTTAATTTTACAATCATATTCATCCAAAATTGCAAGATTTAAAAATAATGTTTCCAATAGAGATGGATACCAGAATTTTTCCGCAATTTCCAGAGCCTTTGAATAAAAGTATTTACCTTTTGAAATATCTATTTCAGCCAAAACATTTCCTATATTATTATAAGCTGCAGCCAAGTCGTAAAGATTTTTTATATTTTCTGAGATTTCCCTGGATTTTTCATAATAACTGAGCGCTTTTGGATAATTTTTCCTTTCATATTCAATATTGCCAAGAATTCTTAGTGCATTCTCCTCAGTGACAAAATCATTTTCATCTTTAGAAATTTTAATTGCATCTTTCAAAAATTTTTCACTTTCATTTAAATTTTCTATATTGTAGTAATATTTTCCAAGGCCTAATTCTGCTTGGGCTTTTTCTTTTTGATTTTTTGCTTTTTCCAATGCAAGATCATAATACTTTTTGGCCTCTTCATATTCGCTTATTCTGAAAAGAGCTTCTGCTTGATTAATAATTGCAACAAAATTATCAGGCTCTTTCTCAAAAATCTTTTTTGTTAGATTTAAAATTCCCGAAAAATCTTCTGTTTCTTTTAAAATATCTATTAAATAAAGAATTATTTCCTTGTCATCTGTTCTAATTGATGACGCTAAAGAAAATGCATTCTGCGCATTATATAAATCTCCATCTTCATAAAATTTTAATCCAGCTTTAGACAAATTTTCATATGCCTTTTCAAAATTGTTTGCATAATAGTACTGGATTCCAGATCTGTAAAAATCACCCTTTCCTTCTAAATATTTTGCTATTTTCACCCTTGCATCACTGATTCTCAGGTTTGAAAATGATTTTTCTATCTGATTCTCTAATTCCTTATTTCTTAATTCAAGAAAATCTCCTTCCTCCTTAACTATTTTTTTTCTAATAAGGTTATCTACAGCATTTACAAAATTTTCTTCTTTCAAATTTACGAGATTCATCAATTTCATTGCCTCAATTTTCTCGTTCAGCAATGATAGGTAGATCAAGACAACCATTTCATCTGGAGATAATTTTTTCAAAATTATTTCTTCTGCGTTTCCTATTAAAAGATTATTTATCTCATTAATTGTTTTCTCTGTTAATGGTTTAATAAACGTCTTTTCGATTATGTAATTCCTGTCCTCTAAAATTTTAATAGAATTTAATATTACACCCAAGTTTCCATGAGCTTTTTCATATATCAAGTCAACTACCATTTCAGGAATTTTATATTCCATATTCTGCAATATTTTTTTAATGCTTTTCTTGGAATATGGTTGCAAAATAATTTCTTCCATGCCCATAGTTTTCAGAATTTCAACTGTGCCTTCAAATTCCGTATTCCTATTGTTATTATTATATATTAAAAATATCTTAGACTTTACATCTTCTTTAAGAAATTTTGATATTATGAAAAAAAGTAAAGAAGAACAATTTTTACCAATATTTTCTAAATTATCAAAAATAATATATAAATTTTCTTCTTTTTTTAATTCCTCAAATTTAATCTGTATCAAAGAATAAATAATATCATTTTTTTTACTCGCTTCCCCAGGTGTAAGTGTATTTATTACTGAAAGATACTTTTTAAATGTTTCATTGAGCCCAAGGCCTTCCAAAAGTAATTGATTGTTATCCTTACCTTTTTCATATTCAAACTCAATTACTTTTCCTTTTTTTTCCAAAATATAATTTTTTATAATTGTCTTTTTTCCGAGGCCTTCAGGGCCGGAAAATAGCATTACATTTTTTTCATTTTTTATTAAAAATTCTTTTAAATTATCTAGTTGAATTTCCATTGAATATAATAAACAAGATGGCAATATATTTTTTTCCCCATTGCTAATAATTTCATTAAAAAAATTTTATGATTTAAATTTACCATGATATTTAATATCAAAAATATTTATATATAATGATTTTATTTAAATTTTGTCATGTTCCAAGAAAGAATGACTAAAGAAAATTGGTATCAAGTAATATCAGCATATGCAGGGTGGCTTATGGATGGATACACCACAATTGCCTATGCTCTTGTTGCAGTATATATTTCTTCAATCTTTTTTCCAAGCAGCATAGGTATATTGGGTTTAATAGCAGTATTTGGTGGTTTTGCTGTTGAAGCACTTGCAAGGCCTGTAGGTTCCATTATTTTGGGAAATTTCCTTGGTGATAAATTAGGTAGAAAAACCATGCTTACAATGACAATACTTGGTTTTTCTATTCTCGCTGCTTCCAAGGGTCTTCTTCCAACTTACTCACAGGTCGGAATAGTAGCTCCGATTCTACTTTACATAATATTATTCTTCGAAGGTATGTTTGCTGGAGCAGAATATGGTGGTGGTACTGCACTTTCTATGGAAAGTGTGCCAAAAAAATACAGATTACCCATTGGAGCATTTGTTCAGAGCGGATTTGGAACAGGTTATTTTATAATCTCTTTTGTTTTTGCAGCAATATACGGATATTTTGGTTCATCAGGGTTCATAAATGTTGGGTGGAGGGTTGTTTTTTATACAACAATTATTCCTGGATTGATAACACTTTTAATTAGGCTAATATCAAAGGAAACAAAGGTATTTGAAAACATGAAAATAAGAAAAGAGATAGAAAAAGTTCCTTTGAAAAGTTTAATTTTAAAGGGTGGAAGGCTTCTATTGTTTGCTCTTATTTTTACATCAGGCCTTTTGTTTATTAATACTGCTACATTTAGTTTTTACCCAACGCTATTTCTGAAACAATTTCCAAACATTTCTGGGTCTACCATGGGTACTTACGTTGCTCTGATAAACTTGGTTTCGTTATTCGGTGTTTGGGCAGGTGGTTTAATAGGCCTTAAAATACTAAGAAGAAAATTACTAACCCTATTTTATGGAATAATCTTCCTTATTCTTGTTTATCCTATTGTGTTACTAGCATTCTCAGATGGCAGTTTAACAATGTTCATTGCTTTCAGCATTCAGGCATTTTTTGAAGCAATGATTTTCGCTGCTGTGCCTGCATTTTTATCTGAAATATTCAGCAAAAAATTCAGAACAACTGGCGTGGGATTTGCATACAATGGTGGAGCAATTTTAGGAGGATTTGCTATAAGCATAATTTTAGCCACCTATTATTCCATAAAAAATCTAATGCTTTCATGGTCTCTTTGGTTAATATTATCTTCAGTACTAATGATAGTTGGGATAATATTCATCAAAGAAACATTTATACCGGGTGAAAAACATGACCTCATAGAGGAATAAATTAAAAATTATTCATTTAAAAAACCTAAGAAGGTAGATATTAATGCAAGGATATAGGGTATTCACCCCTGCCGGGATATCAAGTTTTTTTATAGCACATACAAAAGATAAGAATGGCAGAAGAATTACTGATCCTTTGAAAATAGGTGCAATGGGAGGAGGCATATCAATCAGCAATGGCATACATACAAGGGCAATAATAGATGATGAAAATTATGGGATCAAGGTATATATTAATGGAAAGGAGGAAAATGCAATTACTACAATTAGATCTGTTGATTTAACATTAAAAAAATTTAAAGAAAGGAGATCTGTAACTATATATCATGACATTGAAATACCCGTTGGCTCAGGTTTTGGCACGAGCGCCTCAGGTGCTTTCGGAGCTGCACTTGCAACGGCTGGCGCACTTGGGAGACCCATATCATATATGGATGCATTAAAGATAGCACACATATCTGATGTCCTATCCTTAACGGGTTTGGGAACAGCTGAGGGATTTATTTCCTCAGGAATTGTTCTAATAAAAAAAGCTGGAGGACCGGAAACTGCCAAAATTGATAAAATTCCTATTAATGATGATCTCTTTTTAATAGCTTTATATTTCGGTCCAATAAAAAAAGAGAAAATACTTTCTTCCGATGAATTTCTTGATAATGTAAATAGGGCTGGAAAAATAGCATTAAAAAATATTTTAAAAAAACCTGATGTGAAAACTTTTATGTTTGAATCCAGAATGTTTGCATATAAAAGTGGTTTGGGCGATGAAGAAATGCTAGAAATAAGTGATGATCTTGTAAAGAAAAATGCCATTGGAGCTACACAAAACATGATTGGTAGATCGATTCACTCTATAGTACACAGGAAAAATGTAAAAGAAATAATTAAAATTGCAAAAAATTATACTGAAAATATAATAGTTTCAAAAATATTTGACTGCAATTTAAGAAAGCATTAAATTCATTTGTGCAAATGCCACCTGATTGAGAAGTGTTAAATTTTTGAAATAGATTGTGCCTGTTATGTTAATTAAATAATTATAATAATAAATTAGTACTATGGACTCCCTGAAATGTGGTAAATAATCTTCCCTGTATTCGAATACCCTGTATTTACCATAGGTTGAATTTGGTAGATAAGCTCCTTTAAATGGAAAGTACGCCTGTGAAGGTGATTTATACTCATAGAAATAAATGCCTATGAAAGATGCAGGGAATTCCTTTAGGTAATAGACTTGCCAGATATATATTAAAATATCTGGATCAGGATTATTTAAACTATAATTTTTTAGGCCACTCGTTGAAACATTCGTCAACTTATAAATATCTTGAATAGTTGATATATTGATTATTTCATTTTTTATAGGCACTTTTACCTGTATTGGCGCATTACCCCAGTATTCCGTCTCCTTTAAATTATAATAAATTACTGCATAGAAGACCAAAACGGATATTATAACAGAGATAATTATGATTGCTAATATTTTCTTCGGCCCTAGCATAATATCCATAATTTATTCTAATTTTAAAATTTTTTCTCTTAGAAATTGAATAAATCCTTTAGTAATTTTTATTTAAAATATCTAAAATCGATTTTTTATTAATTTAATTATTCATTATATATCAGAAATAGTTAAATATTTTTTATTATTATCATATTTGGTGACGAAATATGGCATTAAATACCGAATATGATTTAAAAATTTCAGCTGAAATTGATCTTAGAAATTTGAACACGGAGAGAATTTTTGAGCATTCAAAGTTTGTTAAAAAAATAACAAAAAATGGAGAAACATATGAAATAGTTTTTTCATGGAAAAAATTCTCAATTACAAAAGAATTTTCTGTCCTGATTAGAGAATATAAAAATAATAATTCAATACTCCTGGAGAGCACAAAAGATTCTAAATATTATTTCAGGCTTTTAATAACAAGCACTGAAACTATAAACAATAATGATATTATTTCCAGTGTAAGTTCAAGTGCAGAGATGGGAGCAGGAATTCTTGCGGACCTTTTTGGCGAAAAGGATTTTAATAATTTCATTAAAGAAATCGTTTCTTGGTCTGTAAAAAATTATTGCATATTGACTGATAATAAAATGACAATTGAAAAATCACTTGAAATAGTAAAAAGAAATTCAATAAATGATCTAAACATAATGGAACTTGAAAATTTATTCCCATATTCATTGCTGGAAAAAATTGCAAATAATCAATATGAAGAGGCAAATCAGGAAATTACATGTTTGATGTCAAAGAATATTGAAAATCTTAATTTTTGGATCCTAAAGGCATATATTTGCGATAAATGTAATTTAGATAAGCTTTCAGAAATATATTTAAATTATGTGATTTCAAAGGATAAAAATGTAATAAACGGAAAAGTGGCAAAAACTTTAGCTAAAGATTTCAAGAAACTTAGTGAATTGCAAAACCTGGTCATCTAAATTTTTTATATGTCCAGGCGAACATTATTGGAGCTATTATGGTTGTACCTGCTGTAACAAATATTGCAATTGAGTATATTTCATTATTTATTATATTATAGAGTAATGCATTTCCTGCAAGTATTAAGGCTACCTCACCCATTGAAAGTAGGCCTAAACCTATTTGAATAGATTCAATCCTCCCGTATTTTAATATCCTTGCTGGAATTGCGGCCCCTATGACCTTTGTTAAAATAGCTAGAACAAGAATTGCAATTGAAATTACTGTACCAAAAGAGAGTGTTCTCAAATCAACCATCATACCTATGGAAACAAAAAATATTGGTGTGAAAAAGTTTGCTAGATTTTCAGTATTTTTCATTACACCATCCTTTTCTTCTATTGTTGAAAATATAAGCCCCAATGAATATGACCCAACTATCACTGTTAGACCAAGCCATTCAGAAAGTGAAACAACGATAAAAAGAATTAAAAGTATGAATGAAAATAGCGTAATATTATCTTTAAATATTCTGAAGAATTTTATTAAATAATTTCTCATCTTAAGTCCTATGAACAAGGAAATTCCCCAAAAAATAATCACTTTTAAAATTAAAACAGTTATTGAAAATAAATTTATTGAACTTGTTTCAATTCCGGTTATAATTGTAAGAAGTGTTATGCTTATCACATCTGCAATTACTGTGGATGTCATAATTGCCATTCCTTCTCTGCTGTTAAGATTATTCAAATCAGAAAGCACTTTTGCTGTAATACCTGTGGAACTCGCAGTTAAAATTACACCTATAAAAAGTGCCTCATTAACATTATGTATAAAAAGAACCATGAACATAAAACCAGAAATGAATGGCAACATTGATTCTCCTAGGGCAATAAACAAGGATGATCTAATTGTTCTAATGAATTTTTTAAGATCTGTCCCCAATCCTACTTGAAAAAGAAGTATTATTACACCTATTTGGCCAAACATGTAAAAAGCCTGGGGAATTGGGATTTCGGTACTTACAGGAGCAAGAAAACCTGAACTTGTTTGAGGAATAAGAGTAAAACCAAAAATTGGTAAAGTACCCAGTGCATATGGGCCTATGATCATCCCTGTAACCAATTCACCTATTACCGCAGGAAAGCCGAAGTATCTATTGCCTAATAAAGAAAAAATTCTAGATACAACTAAACTTATACTAATGAGTACGAGAAAATGCAGAATGCCCATTGAAATATTCATTTTTATTTTCTGTACTTGTTTTTAATATAAATTTTTTATGATTTTTTATAGTGGTATTTCTTCAACATTATTTATTTGATCATTATCATTAATATTAAAAAATGGATTTACAAAGTATGGCTTACCCTTTCCATACATATTTAAAAACATTTTTATTTCTTCAATATCATTTTCTTTAAGCCATGGATATTTTACTGTTCTAAATATTGTATAAGGAAGCTCCGAAGCTATTTTAACTGATTCAATTAAAGATTCAGTATCAAATTTTTTCCTTATTGTATATTCATACTTATCTTTATTGAACGGAGGTGCCTTTATATCTATTGCAAATCCATCCACGAATAATGATAATTTTTTAATTATACCTGGCAACGATCCGTTTGAATCAACTCTAATTATAAGTTCCGGTCTTTTATTTTTTATTAATTTTATAAGGTTTATTAGTTTATCTCCTTGGAGGGTGGGTTCGCCTCCAGTTATGATTACCATATCTACAATAAAATTGTTTTCAAATTCCCAGAATAAATTTTCATATGGCATTTCTTCAAATATGCCTTTTGCAATTTTATAATTATGACAATTCCTACAATTAAAATTGCAAAAAGGTAGATATATATTTAATGATATATGCGAGGGATGATCGATACCTGAAATAAGAATTCCAGCAATTTTAGGCAATTCATTTACATTCATCAAAAATCACCTAAAATGGACTTTAAATCATCCTCTGTAATGATTCCTCTATTTGCCCAATCAGCTCTTCTCGATTCTTGCCAAGTGTTTTCTTCCCCTTCAAATAATCCTAGTTCTGAATTTTTGTTTTTTACTTTTCTGGCAATTGGTCTAAAATACCCTATAACCCTCGAATAAACAGTTGTATCGTCGCTTTTACATTGGGGGCAAACAAGATACTCACCTACAAATTTCTGTTTACAATTGTTACAAACTGTTAGTGTTGGTGTAAGAGTGATATACTTAACTGGATAATTGTAAAATATGGATTGGATTAATTTTTTCTTTGTGATTAGATCAAGTTTTTCTCCTAAGAAAAGATGTAGGACTGAGCCACCAGTAGCATAGTTTTGAGTTATTGCAGATGAATATGCCAATTTTGATATGTTTTTACAATTGAATGGAGGCTGAAAACCTGATGTTAATAAAGGTCTATCTCTAGAGCCAGAGACATAAATTTCTGGAATGAACGGCCTTGGGCAAGGACCTGGTTCAACCCAATTCTCTATGCGTTCTTTTATTAAATCTTTAAACATATAATCTGTATTTCCTCCGGCCAATTTCTCAACAAACTCTAAATCCTTTTTTGCTAAATAACCAGCAGCAGTTTCCATTGGGGCATATTCAAAGTTCCAAGCTACACCATCTTCCTTTTCAAATTCCTCCAATTTATCCAATATGTGTTTTGCAATTTTTTTTGCAAGTTCTAGACCTTCATTACCTAATATTCCATCTTTTATTCCAAAATTAACTAATCCCTCATGGCCTCCACCAAGAGATATTGTATTAAAATATGTGTTAAGAGATTTATCAACATAATAGAAAAATGTTGGATAAAGGTCTATGTGTTTTAAAATAAAATCTCTTTTTTTATTCAAAGCACTTCTAGCATAACTCAATAAAATATCTAAATGCTCTAGCAATGATTTTAAGTCATCGCGATAAAGATATCCAAGTCTGTTAAAATTGATTGTAATAACCCCTATAGACCCTACACCTGAAATATTTCCAAAAATAGATCCAGAATGAGGTACCTTTTTTAATTCATTCAAATCAATTTGGAACCTGCAACAGAAAGATCTTTGTAATGTAGGATCTCTGATTTCAAGATTGTCTATCATTCTTTTCCATTTCTCATTTTCAAAAGGTTTTTTTATGTAATTCTCCAAATAAATCCCACCAAAATTATCCATCAATTCTAACAATTGATTGAATACATTGTTATCCCATGGAAAATCGTCTGTTATGTATAAAGTAATTAATGGAAATGTCCAAGGTCTTCCTTCTGAATCTCCTTCTGCCATTACCTCAAAAAATGCCCTATTTATTTCATCATAGATTTCTGAAGGTATTTGGCTAAAAGTCATTGCATTAACTTTAAATTTACTTTCTCCAATAGAAACAGGTTCATTTAATAGGGAAGGTGCTGGGCCACCAATTGTTATAGTTACATTTGTAAATGGTGAATTTCCACTTCTGAAATCAAGATTTATATTATATATAAAAGATTGAAAAGCATTTTTTATGTCTTCATATGTTATTTGTTTTTGCAATCTTTCTCTTTCATACCATACATAAGCTGCCGCTACACTTGTTAAATCATTTAGGGCTACAGCTCCAGATATTTCTTGACTTATTTTAAGAATGAAATTTGAACTTTGGTCTAGAAATGTTCGTAAATGTCTAGGTTGTTTAGATTTTACGGATGATGAATTTAATGATTGAAGACCATTTTTCATTATATCTAAAGCGGAGAAACCTGCACAATAAGGGCTTAGTTGACTCATCTGATGATGATACCACCATCCTTCATCATGTAATCTTTTTTCACTCTCAGAAAGAATTTTGTTTAGGTAATAGTCTTTTTGGATAAAGCCTGATATTATACCGGACATGGACGGCAAAGAATATATTAAATTTGCATTATGTCTTGCCAAATCATTTTTATTTATATATTCGTCTATTATTTGCATTATTTTTTCAATATTTTTATCATGTTTTTCTTCAATACTCATCATAATTATCACCTAAAATTTACTTTATAAAAGTAAAATAAACTTTAATTAATTAAATTTTTTTATTATCAAATCTGGTAAAAAAACTGATAAACAAAATTAATTTAATTACTTTTAAAAAATTAAATTACCAGAGTCATATATTTTTTAAATGACAGATATGTAATTTTTTGTCTATCAAGCATTCGATTCAATAGAATTATAATGTTATATGCAACTATCTTTATTCCTATTGAAACATCATAATTTCTGTTTCTTACATACCAAATATATTCACTTTTAAGAATGTCTTCCAATATGGCAAATAATCTTTCAATCTCCCATCTAAGCGAATATCTAGATGCTTCTTTTTTTCTGATTTCTATACCTTTTCTTCTTGCTTCTGAAAGCTTTGATTCAATTATTCCTTTCCTTCTATTTGTATCTATTACTGGGATACAATCTGTGTTTTCAAATATGTATTCATAAATATCGGAAGAATCATATGCTGCATCCATTGCAGGTATGAATAATATTTTATAGAATCAATTAATGGAAAAACTATATTCTTGTCATGTAAAGTTCCTGTTATAACATTACATTCTACTATTGTGGATATTCCATATCAAAAGATATACTTATTTTTCTTCAATATTGCAATCTCTTCGTTGAAAATCCTCAAAAACTTAACGGACCTTTATAATTGCTATATTTTTTCCTTCTCGATGCTGTAAATATTTTACGATTTTTCTCATTAAGTGAAAATATGACATATTTTTTAATATGTATTCGTAAAATTCATTTTTAATTTTGCTAATCAATTATTTAGCTCTCCTTGACATGGCTCTAAAATTTTGAATATTTTTTAAGCAAATTTATAGGTAAAATTTACTAAGATTAAATAATATTTTAAATTATTATTTATTTAATTTATATTATTTAAAAAACAATTTAATTATTTTCTAAAGATCGCCAATTTTATTTCAGTCATTTCTTCTATTGCAAATCTTATTCCTTCCCTTCCCAAGCCACTCTTTTTCATTCCACCGAAGGGCATAGTGTCTATTCTGAAATCGGATGTGTCATTTATTAAAACAGTTCCAAATTCCAATAAATCTATCATTTTCATTATTGTATCAATGTTTGATGCAAATACTCCAGCCTGTAAACCGTAGGGAACATCATTCGCTATATCGATTGCTTCATTAATATTTTGAAATGGAATAACTAATGTAACAGGGCCAAATGCTTCATATTTCCATACTCTTGCTTCCTTAGGTACATTTTTCATAATTGTTGGATAGTAAATATTTTCTTTCCTTCTACCACCTATTATTATTTCTCCTCCCATCGATTTGGCCTCATTTACCCATTCCTCTATTCTTTTTGCCTCTATTTCGCTTATCATAGGGCCTATATCTGTATTCTCATCAAGAGGATCGCCAATTTTTAATTTTTCTGTATATTTAATTAAATTCTCCGTGAATTCATCAAATATATTTTCTTCCACAAGGATACGCTGTGCATGGATGCAATTTTGTCCTTGGGATTCGAATGCTGCTTCAACTATTGAGTCAATTGAATCTTTCCAGTTCGAATCTTTGAATATTATTACTGGGGAATTGCTTCCTAGTTCCATAGAATATTTTTTCAGGCCCCCTATTTTAATAATTTTTTCTCCTGTTTCAACTCCACCAGTAAAGGAGATCTTTTTAATTTTATCCGAATTCAGAAAAAATTTTGTTACATCAGAATTACCTTCAGAAATAACATTTTGAAATGAATATTCAGGTAAATCTGTTTCTTCAAAAATTTTTTCCAATTTTAATGAAGAAAGAGGTGTTAATGATGATGGTTTATTTATGATGGAATTTCCAGCAGCTATGGCAGGCCCTACTTTGTGTGCTACCAAATTCAAAGGATCGTTGAATGGTGTAATTGAAAAAACTGGACCAATTGGCACTCTTATAAAATATGCAAATCTTCCTTCACCCCTTGGTTCCACATCAAGTGGTATTGTTTCACCCCTAATTTGCTTTGCTTCTTCCCCTGAACTCATTATTGTAAATGATGCCCTTTTAACTTCTTTTCTGGAATATTTCAATGGCTTTCCAGATTCCTGGGAAATTATTGTTGCCAATTCTTCTGAATTCCTTGTTATTTTTTCAGAAATTTCAATTAATAATTCGCTAATTTTATACTTAGGAATTTTAGATATTTTTTTAAAGGCTTTAATAGAATTATTCAATGTTTCTTCAGATTCTTTAATTGTTGTTTCATTAATTTCTTCTATAATTTTTCCATTATATTTATTTTTAACGAGTACCATAAATTTCACCTTTATTTTTACCTAATTTCTTTCAAGTATTAAGATTTTATATAATTATTTTAAATTATAATTTTTTAAAAACTTCGCATTTAATATAAAAATGATTTTTTTGTCTTAAAAAAAATTTATTAATGATTTTATATTTATTGAAACAATGGCTAACATTTACTTCGACGAACTTACAAAAACAAGAAAATTCATTTTAATCACAATACTTTCATCTATGGGCATACTTATGGATGGTTATACTCTTTCCATATTTTCAACCGCTCTTATGTATTTGCAAAACACTATTCTCTCTAAGGCAATTTTTGTCTCATTGGGTGCATCATCAATTTATATAGGGATGTTAATAGGCAGCCTTATATTCGGAAGAATTGCAGATTCCTATGGGAGAAGAAGAATTTATATTTTAGATCTAAGCATTACTGCAATATTTTTGATTTTAACCGGTCTTTCACAAAACTTGTTTGAATTTATTGCTTTTGAAATTTTTGTTGGAATAGGTATAGGTGCAGACTATCCAATAAGTTCCTCCATTCAGGCCGAATTTTCTCCCAAGAAAATAAGAGGGAGATATCTTGTAATCAATATGCTTTTCTGGACTATAGGTTCTATAATATTTTACATTGTTTCAATTCCCATTGTTCTTTATTTTGGCAAGGATGCTTGGAGGGTAATGTATATTTCAGGTGCAATAATACCCATAATTGTTATTATTTCAAGAACTGTAATACCAGAAACACCATATTTCCTTGTTAAATCTGGAAAGGTTGAAGATGCAAAAAAGGTAACTAGGGAATTTGCAAAAGATGTTGGTATTGACAATGCTGAACCACCAAAAATTAGGCAGAGAAAAACATCATTCAAGGAATTAAGGAATTATATTCCATTGATTATATTCACATCTCTTTCTTGGTTTTCCTATGATGTTGCAAGTTATGGTGTTTGGAATTATACACCTTCTTTATTCTTTTCTTCGCTCTCTTATGTTTATTCTATAATTGCTACTCTTTTAGAAACACTTCCAGTTATTGTAGGTGTAATAATATGCATTCTCTTTATAGATAAATTAGGCAGAAAAGTTCTGCAATCCCTGGGCTTCGGCCTTGCTGGCATATCACTTCTTTCATTTTCAATATTATTTTTAAAAACGACACCTCCATTTATTTACATATTCATTGCTTTTGCCTTGATGCATGTTTTCCATAACATAGGGCCTACAAATACAACATACCTTTATCCTGTTGAAATATTCCCAACATACATAAGGGCAACAGCTATGGGCATTTCAACCGCAGTATCGAGAATAGGTGCTATCTTAGGTGTTTTTGTTTTTCCATTAATTATTTCAATGCTGAATGTTTCTTATGGCCTTATGTTTTTTGCAATTTTTGAATTCTTAGGTTTCTTTCTTACCATATTCCTGGGTGTTGAGACAAAAAACAGATCAATAGAATAATTGGGAAATTTTAAATTAATTGTTTCTTTTAAAGATATGCAAATGGATGTTATAGAAACTAAGAATTTAAAGGTCTCATACGATAAAAAAAATTTTGCTTTAAAAGGAATAGATATAAATGTCAAAAAAGGTGAAATTTTTGGTTTTTTAGGACCGAATGGTGCTGGAAAGACAACAACAATAAGGGTACTCACAACTTTAATTAAACCAACAGAGGGGGATGTTCAAGTATTAGGATATGATGTAAAAAAGGATGCACTTAGCATAAGGCAGAGAATAGGTGTTGTTCTTCAGCAACCAAGCTATGAGTGGTCACTTAGCGTTGAAAAGAACTTATATGTTTACGGTGTGCTATGGAATATACCAAAGAATGATCTAAACAAAAGGATTGAGCAATTGATCAAGGATTTTGATTTAAACGATATAAGAAAACAATATGCATCCGATATATCAATAGGCCAAAGAAGAAGACTTCAATTGGCAAGGGAACTCATACATGATTCTGAACTACTTTTTGTAGATGAGCCAACTATAGGTCTTGACCCTATAATAAAAAGGAAAATTTTGGATTATTTCAAAAATTTATCTAAAAATGGTAAGACAATATTTTTTACGACACATAATCTTGAAGAGGCAGATTACATTTGTGATAGAGTGGCAATAATAAACAAAGGGATGATACATGTTCTTGATTCTGTGGAAAATTTGAAGAGGAAATATGAAAAAGAAAGAACACTTGAAATACTTTTCAATGATGGTAATGATCTCCTAATGAAAAAATTAACAGACAGAATAGATAGTATTAAAATAATTAGCCCAAAGGAAAAAGGTGATCCATACAAAATAGTTACTGATGATCTCTCAACAACGATTGAAATTATTAACGATTTCATAAAAAGTAATTCATTTTTATTGCAATGGTTCAACATAAAAAAGACTGAGCTTGAGGAAGTATTCCTCGATATAATAGGTGGGAATAAGAATGAATAGGATCTTCAGATTAACTTACAGATTCCTTGTTTCTTCAATGGATATAAATACAATTAGTTTCTTTATAATGATGCCTGTGGGTTATCTTTTAATCATGGGGCTCATGATGGGTTCAATAATACCTTTTATGTATTATGATGGTTTAAAAATAAGCTATGTTACATTCATTGCTCCAGGTATTGTTGCTGATCAAATTCTAATAGGTGGGTCACTGGCAGGCTGGGTATTATGGCAAGACAAAAGAATTGGCATGCTGGAACAGATTTTTTCAATGCCATACACAAGGTTTGATTATCTAATCGGAACATTAATTTCCATGATAGCTGTAACGTTTGCTGGATCAATAGTGATGACCCTTGTAGCAATACCTTTTATTTCATTGAAAATATCTATGATGGGATTTGCAATTGTTATTATTTTCCTAGTATTGGGAACTTTCACATTCGGCTCAATAATGCTATCCTTAGGTGCAGTAGTAAAATCAAATCAAATGTTCAATTTGCTTTCCAATATAATATTCTTCATAGTTACATTTGCAAGCTCTGTATTTTATCCTATTACTGATGAAACACCTATTGCATTTAAAATAATAGCAGAAATAAATCCTCTCACATATGTTGTGGATGGAATAAGATCCGCATATTTAAATACAATTGGATTTAATGATTTGTACGACTTCATAATTTTATTTATACTATCCATATCATTTATGGCAATAGCAACAAATTTATACAAAAAAATAAAGTTATCTGCTACAGTATAATTTCAGAAAAAATTATATATTTAAATACTATCATAAATATATGAAGGCTATAGTTCTCTGCGGCGGATTTGCAAAAAGGCTCTTACCCATATCTGAATTCATTCCAAAACCGTTATTTCCATTGGGTGGTAAACCACTTGTTGATCATATTGTTGATAGAATAATAAATATTAAAATTAATGATATATATTTATCAGTAAATAAAAAATTCCAGGATCAATTTAAATATTATGCATCAAAAAGAAACGATGTTAAAATTTCTTTAATCGTTGAACCTACAATGAAAGAAGAGGAAAAGTTAGGGGCAATAAAAGGTCTTAAATATGCAATGGATAGAATAGACTATGATAATTTTATTGTAATTGCAGGTGACAATTACTTTGATTTTGAATTAATTGATATTTATAAAAAATTCATGGAAATTAATAAAATAACAATAGGATTGTTCGAATTATCTTCTTTAGAAGAGGCAAGGAGGTTTGGAGTGGTAGAAATAGATGAAAATAATAAAATAATAAGCTTCGAAGAAAAGCCAGATAAACCAAAATCTAAGTTGATAAGCACTGGCATATATCTATTTCCAAATGGTGTATCTGAAAAACTTACTAAATATATAAATGATAAAAATAATCCAGACCAGCTCGGAAATTTCATAACGTGGTTAATTAAAAATGAGGACGTTTATGGAATACCATTGAAGGGAAAATGGTACGATATAGGAACCTTAGAAACTTATAGAGAATTATATAACTCTTTTTTATCAGATTTTTGATCTGAATTGGTCATGCATATCAACACACTCTGATCTCAAAAAAATATTTTTATCCAATTGTTAATGGTCTTTCTTACCCACAATCCTAGGGGATGGAAAGTATGGATAAAGTAATGAAAAGAGATGGAACAATTGTAAATTTTGATAAAAAAAAGATTACGCTTGCCATTTACAAAGCAATGAAGGCAACAAACATTGAAAATTACAGAGAGGCAGAAAGGTTAACTGATCTTGTAATAAGGAGATTGGAAGACCTTCATATAGATATTCCAAAGGTTGAAGAAATTCAAGATATAGTTGAAGAGGTTTTAATGCTTGAAGGTTATACAAATGTTGCCAAAGCATATATTCTTTATAGAGAAAAAAGAAAAATAATCAGAGAACTGAAAAAAGCTTATGGTGTAAAGGATGATTTGAAACTTTCCATCAATGCTATAAAAGTACTTGAATCAAGGTATTTATTAAAGAATGAAAAGGGTGAAGTAATAGAAACACCTGGCCAGATGTTTGAAAGGGTAGCCAAATACATAGCTCTTGTTGATATCCTTTATGATGATTCAGTATACGATATTACAGGATCGCAGAAAAGGTGGACTCTCGATGAAGGCATTGACAATCCTTTGACATACTGGGAATATGATATGATAAGAAGGGCATACAATATCCTAAATGAAGAGGGTAAAATGAAAGTTCCTTTCAAGGATTTGATAAACATTTTAAAAGCAAGGGAAAAGGAGATTGAAAAAACATCAATGATCTTTTATGACCTTATGTCAAAGAGGCTTTTCATACCGAATTCTCCAACATTAATGAATGCAAACACCGAAATAGGCCAGCTTTCTGCCTGCTTCGTTATACCAGTTGTTGATTCAATGGACGGAATATTTGATGCTGTTAAATATGCTGCTCTAATTCATAAATCTGGAGGTGGCACAGGTTTTTCATTTTCAAGGCTGAGACCTAATGGTGACATGGTCGGTTCAACCAAAGGTGTTGCATCAGGTCCTTTAAGTTTCATGAGAATATTCGATGTTGCAACTGACGTTATAAAGCAAGGTGGAAAGAGAAGAGGGGCGAACATGGGCATTTTAAGGGTAGATCATCCTGACATTTTGGAATTCATTACAAGCAAGGATTCTGAAAATAAGATTTTAACTAATTTTAACATAAGTGTTGCTGTTACTGACGAATTTATGAAAGCACTTGAAACAAACGGAACATATGCACTAAGGAATCCAAGAAATGGTGAAATAGTAAAAACAATGGAGGCTAGGAAGGTATGGGATCTCATTGTTTCTCATGCCTGGGCAACAGGTGATCCTGGCGTTATATTCATAGATGAAATTAACAGGAAGAATCAGACACCTCAATTGGGCATGATTGAATCAACAAACCCATGCGGTGAACAACCTCTATTACCATATGAATCATGCAACCTTGGGTCTATAAATCTATCACTTGTTGTAAATGATCACGGTGAAATTGACTGGAATCTATTGAGGCATGTCGTTATGGAATCTGTCCACTTCCTTGATAATGTAATAGATGCAAATAAGTTCCCATTGCCTCAGATTCAGGAAATGACAAGGAAAACGAGAAAGATAGGTTTAGGTGTCATGGGCTTTGCTGAAATGCTTATAAAAATGGGAATACCTTATAACTCTGATCTTGCAATTGAAACTGCTGAAAAGGTGATGAAGTTCATAAATGATGTAAGCCATGAGATGAGCATCGAACTGGCTGAAAGGAGAGGTGTATTCCCAGCATGGCATGGATCAATATGGGAAAAAATGGGCATAAGGATAAGGAACGCTACTACAACAACAATTGCACCAACTGGAACAATATCCATAATTGCTGATACAAGCTCAAGCATAGAGCCACTCTATGCACTTTCATTTATAAGGAATGTTCTTGATGGCCAGCAACTTTTGGAAGTAAATCCCTTATTCGAGGAGTATTCAAGAAAGCATGGGTTCTACAGTGAAAATCTCATGAGGGAAATAGCAAAGACTGGATCCATACAGCATCTTGATGTGCCTGAACATGCTAAAAAAATTTTTGTTACAGCGCACGATGTTGAACCAGAATGGCATGTTAGAATGCAGGCAGCATTCCAGAAATACACTGACAATGCTGTTAGCAAAACAATCAACATGAAGAATGATGCAACGATTACTGATGTTGAAAATGCTTATATACTCGCTTACAAACTAAAATGCAAAGGTATTACGGTATACAGGGATGGAAGCAAGAGTGCCCAGGTACTTGTGAAAGGATCCGAAACAAAGAAGGTTAAAAATGAACTTGTAAAGGAAAGGGAACTTGAGTGGGATTTGAAGGTAAAGGTAGATGATTTAATAAAGCTCGATAGCACATTTGACTCAGCTTGTCCCACGGGCAAATGTGACCATTGATGAAGACATTAGTAATAAAAATGGATCTTGAAAAGCTTGGTATTCCGAGCAAACATTTTTATTTGCATGATAAAAAGCTAGTTGTTAACAGAATAATTAATTACGATGGTAGGCATATCGCATACATAGCTGAAATAAGCAGAAGTGAATTCGTTGATGAGAAATACATAGAAAACAATAGATCAAAAATAATGGAAAGATATTCACTTAATTCTTTTGAGGTCCTCGGCATTGACAGGAAGAACAATAAATATTTAGTTCTGGTAGTACAGAATATGCCAGAAATATTTTCAGAAATTTATGATTCCATGGGTTACGATGCTTTCATCGTTACACCGATAATAATTTCAAAGAACTTGCTTACTGTATCAGTAATGATAAAAGATTCTTTATTAGAGAAGTTTCAGAATTTGCTTAATAGATTCAACATAGATTTTTCCCTGGTTAAAAAGATTGATATTTCAAAAAGAAATGATATTACCTTGAAGCAATGGAATTTAGTGATGGAAGCTATTTCAATGGGTTATTACAGCATTCCAAAGAAAGTAAAGATAAAGGACATTGCAAAGAAATTCAACATTTCTATTCCTGCAGCTGAAAGAATGCTGAAAAGGGTGGAAATAAAGGCAATAGAAAATATGTTTAAACCATTCCTTTAACATTATTTATCAAAAATTCAAGATATTTTCTTTCATCGCTTATACTTTTGATTCCAATAGCAATTGAAATTACAGACCCTAATATGGAAAGCAACAGAAGTATATGTCCGAAATTTCCTGTTGTTGTGAAGAATACACCCATCCCAAGAGAAATTCCCACTGCTGATCCAGCAATTGTATAAATGAAATAAATTAAGGTTGATATGCTGCTATCTATTCTTTTCCTTAATGTGAGAATGTCCTCCATTTTTCTGAGATCATTGATTAGTGATAAGATAAAATTTGAATTTGAACAGTTCATATTCAAAACGCTTTTTATTTTTTCATCAATTGAGGATATATTTACTTTAATTTCATTTTCACTTGGTAATTTACCTACGCCTGTAAAATTCTCAATTATCTTTGTCAGGTAGTTTTCCATGTTCATTGGACAAGAAAAATAACTTAATAAAGACTTACAATATTATTGATTCCATGCTAGAAAATTTCTTTATGAATAAAAATTGTGTAGTAACAGCTTCAACAAGCGGCCTAGGCTTTGCAACAGCAAAAATGTTATCTGAAAATGGTGCAAATGTTATTATATGTTCCAGATCGAACTCAAATATTGAAAATTCTTTAAAAAAGTTGAAAAATGCTAAAGGATTCACCTGCGACCAGTCTGATGAAAATTCAATTGAAAATTTCATAAAAAATGTAAAGAGCAGTTTTACACATTTGGACCATTTGGTTTATATTCCTGGAGATCCTAGGCCTGGAAGGTTCTTTGACCTCGATATAAATGACTGGCACGCCGCTTCGGAAATATTGCTCATGAGCGCAGTAAAAATTGTGAAGGATCTTGTTCCAATTATGAATAAAAATTCCTCCATAGTTATTTCAACTTCAATTGCAATAAGGGAACCTGTTCAGGATCTTGTTCTTTCAAATGTTGTTAGATTATCCCTAGCTGGCCTTGTGAAATCACTTTCAAATGAATTATCTCCAATAAGAATAAATGGTATAATTCCAGGCTATTTTTTAACACCAAGACTTGAGAGAATAATAAAAATTAGGAATATATCAATTGAGGATATATCAAAAAATATACCATTGGGAAGAGTAGGCAATCCAGAGGAATTTGCATACCTTGTTTTATTCCTTCTCTCTCCTCTTGCATCTTACATTACAGGTTCAATGATAACAATAGATGGTGGTCTTACAAGGTCAATATTTTGAATTAATCTTTTAAATATTAATATGATTTTAATTTCGTAATTCTTTATATAGTTATATCTATTTTAGGATTCGATGTTAGAGAAACAGTTTGAAATATTCAGTAAATTCGTGAAAAGAAACGCTTTGAAATTCATTATAATATGGATAGTGATACTAGTGATATTTTTACCATTTTCATCTCTTCTTTTTTCTGAAACTTCATACAACATTGCATCTAGCGTTGTTCCAAGCAACACAATGTCATCAAAGGCCTCGAATATTCTTAGCAATGAATTTCCATCAACTAATGTATCAAGTAATACAACAGTTGATCTTGTTCTGATTGAAAATGCGAACGTAAGCAACCCTGCAGTAATAAAGACTATACTAGCCATGCAGAATGCAGTTGATTCAAATTCAACATTGAAAAAATACAGTGCTTCTGTCAGCGATATTTATACAACTGAAAATCAACTTTTATTGAATTTTTCTAAGAGCACTAAACTTTTATTCAATGGCACTTATTCCATGAACAAGAATACAAAATTTCTAGTTTCTTCTCTTGTGAGCATTGGAAATTTCTCTATAATGTATATGAATGGTATACTAGTTCTTTACAACAATGTTAGATCTGGTTATATTGAAATATTAAATAATACAAATAATTCACTTCCAATAGAATTTGGCGTGCCAGATTATTTCACCCTTGTATTTTTAAATGCAATAAATAATGGATACCCAATTAATGTATCAAACTATATTGCATATAAAGAAACTATTTCATTCATTGAAAATAATTTAACAATATTGCAGAATATCCTTATACCATACATCCAGAATTATACATATTTCTGGAATTATTCTATGGTAAATCCACTTGATTATAAAAATGTTGAAGAATCTTCCATAGAAATGACATTATTCAATTCTTCATTCTCAAATGCATTCTCTGGAAATCAGATGATTTCATTTTGGAAATTATTGGCAACATATTTCAATGTTACAAATTTCCAAAACATTTCTGCAATTAAATCATTTGCTGTAAATTATGTTTCTTCAGAACTTTCACATAATTCAACTGTGACAAAAATGCTTCCCTATGGTGTTAAGAATTTTGTAATTGCTATAAGCGAAAATGAGAATGCATCATATCTATCAATTGAGTATGCAAATTCCCTTTTAAATAATACTGAAAAATCATTTTTGTATTCATTTTTCCCTGATAATTATTTTAATATAATATTCAATAAAAATATATCATTCGTAGAAAATTATACAATACAAAATGTTGCAATTAAATTTTCATCAAACAGGACAATAATGAATTTTACAAATATTTTATATATTCCTTTAAACGATTTAATCAAAAATGCGTATAAAAGCCAAAATATTACAAACACCAGCGCAAATGAAGTATCATTTGCTCTGGAAAAAACATTCTATGGAAACCCTCTCGTCAATTTAAACAAAAATACCATAAATAGATTCATTATTTCACTTAAAAGCACGGAAAATGTGAATAATTTTGTGAATACTACCATCATGAATGAAAATTTCAGTACTTATCCTGTTGTTCCATCTCCTTATATTTTCCATAAGTTCGTAAGCTATACGGGAAATGTTTCACTCTTTGTAATAAATATTAACCAATCCGCTCCCATATCGACGTTGAACATAATAGGCAATATATCAAATGAATACATTCCAAAATTGAATAATGCTAGTTATTTACTTGCTGGTGAAAATGCAATTGAAGAACAGCTGACAAATCAGGCAAACGGCGGTCTCTATAAAGCATTGCTAGTTGGCATAATAATTGCAATAATTATAAGCATTTTATATTTCAGGTCACCCATAGCAGGTTTAATGCCTCTTATGATCTTTGGCTTTTCAGCCTTGATTTCATTAGGCATGAATGGCTTAATTTACAAGTATATTTTGCATGCGCAGGTTTCATTCATAACACCTACTCTCCTACTCATACTTCTTTTAGGCTTAACTGCAGATTATTCAGTATACATAATGTCAAGGTATAGGAAAGAACTAAGGTCAGGAAAAGCTGACAGGGCTGTTATCACTACCCAATGGGCTGGCCATGCCGTATTCACGAGTGGCCTAACTGTAATAATTTCATATCTAACATTATGGTTAGCAAATGTTCCAATATTCAGCGATTCTGGACTTACTAATGCAATTTCAATATCCATTACACTTTTGATTGCACTAACATTTCTGCCTTCCATTCTTGCCATTCTTGATAAAAAAATGTTCTGGCCTAGCAAGATTGAAAATGTTCCAAGGCATGAAAATATAATGGGAAAGGTATCACAATTTGATAAAAGTTATAAAAAACTTTTAATGGTAATTTTCATTATAATAACACTTGGCAGCCTGTTCGTCTATGCAACAACACCTGCTGGGATGGATGTTTTCCAGCTAATACCACATGAAAGCGGTCTTGATGCCGTGCAGGTAATAAATCAGACATTTAAAGGTGATACTGTCTTCCAGAATTACATATTACTGGTATTCCCTTACAATGTTGTAAACAATGGGACTTACAATACTAATGCAATTAATATTATAAACAACACAGAAAATTATTTGCTCAGTACTGGTAACGTATCATTTGTTTATGGACCCACATTCCCTTATGGGAATTATGTTAGCTTTTCATCTATTGATCAATATTCAAATACAACAAGGAGCATTTATACATCGCAGATAAACTCCTATATAGGAAAGGACAACAGAACGGTTGTGATATATTTCCAGCTCTCAATTCTTTCATGGTCAAACAAAGCCATGAATTTTGTAACATTCCTTGATAATCATATAAATAAGGTAATACCATCAGGTGTGGAATGGTATATAGGGGGTTTATCCCAGGGCCTAATAGATGCAAATAACCACACAGTTTCAGCATTTGAAATGATTGTGCCCGTGATAGCATTTGTTGCATTCATAATCCTTCTAGTTCAGTTCAATTCTGTATTTACACCATTAAGACTGGTCTTGATGGTCCTTGGATCTGTAATTTTTTCACTGGTTATCACATACACAATATTCTATTACATAATGAAACTCCCAATTATTATATTCCTGCCTCTGTTCGTTTTCATCACTCTTCTAGCTGTGGGCCTTGATTACGATATTTTCATGATTACAAGAGTAAGGGAAGAAGTGATCAAAGGAAGTTCTGATGAAGATGGCATTGAAACGAGCCTAAAGGAGAATGGTATGGTAATTGCCATCCTTGGTTTAATACTAGCTTCTACATTTTTAAGCCTTTCTCTAAGCAATCTACAGATAATTCAGGAAATAGGTGTAGGCCTTGCTCTTGGAGTTTTTGTTGATACGTTTATTTCTTGGATGTTCTTTATACCAGCTGTGATGCTTATACTCAAGTCATACAACTGGTGGCCATCAAAAATAGGCAAAAAATAAATCCTATTATTTTTTTATTGTTTTTATGGAACTATTCTATGAGGAACCTTATCTTAGGGCTCTTGATGTGAATGTTATTGAGAAAAATGAAGAGTATCTCATTTTTGATAAAACAATAATATATCCTGGTGGTGGGGGACAACCTCCAGATTCTGGATATTTTATAGGCGATTCCTTTAAGGCTAGGATACCTTTTGCAAAAAGGGAAAATGGAAAGATCCTGCATAAGTATGAATTAATAGAGGGAAAAATTTCAGATCATGGTAAAATTGTTCTTGACTGGGAAAGAAGGTACGCATTGATGAAAATGCACACGGCTGAGCACATACTTTATAGATCCATTGAAAATTTATTCAATGTAAAGTTTCAGAAAGTAGAGTTGCATGAAAATGAATCTTTACTTTTCATTAATGGTAATATTTCCATAGATGATATTTCAAGGGCTGAAGATTTAGCAAATTCCATTGTTGAAAAAAATATTCCATTAAAATTTTATTATGGAAATATTGAGGATGTTGAAGATGATGTTAGAATAAGAAAGGACAGAATTAAAAATGAAAAAATAAGAATTGTTGAAATAGAGGGTTTTGATAAAAGTGCTTGTTCTGGTATTCATGTTAAGAGCACATCAGAGGTTGGTATTATTTTTGTTAAATCTATAAAAAAATCTGATTTTTTTGAAATTAAATTTTTGTCAGGGGAAACGGCGAAGAATTTTATTTTTGAAAATGCGAGGATTGTGAGAAAATTGTATTTGAACTACAATATTGATCAATCGAAGATTGAGGAAAAGATTTTTAATTCAATGACCATGAATGAAAAATTTAAAAAGGATCTGTTTGAAATATCATCGAGCATGTTCAATTTTCAATTAATTGAAAAAAATGGAAAAAAATTGTATTACAGTGATTTTCCTCATGCGGATATAAGGGGTGTGGAAAAAAGGGCAAGAAAAATGCTTGAAAATGAAAAAGCCACTGTAATATATGGAAATGAAAATGATGAGAAAATTTTCATTTTGAGCAGTGAATTAATTGATAAAGAATTAATTAAAAAAATAATGGAGGAGAATAATTTGAAGGGTGGCGGTCAGGGAAATTATTTTTTGATAGCAGTAAAAAAAGAAAATTTTAAAAAAATTTTTGATGAATTATTAAAAAAATTTTCATGATTTTTTCTTCCTCATCTGCCTGATATACATAGCAACTAAAGCAATTATTATTATAACGAGGATAATTATTGTTAAATTGCTCAAAGACAGGATTCCTGAATTTCCACTTGTTGAAAAAAATGGTGTAGATACCTGGAATGTGAAATAGAATGTTTCCATTATTGGCCTTAGTGTATTGTTTTCATTAATTATGAAAACAAGTTCTGCGGAGTATTTCCCAGGTACGGCGTTATCCGCCAAGTCTATTATATATGGTATAGTGAAATTTTCACCTGGTTTTACAGAAGCAAGTGTAACATTATTTAAAAATAAACCCCCCAGAGGATTGTCTGAACTTACATAAAGATCAAGAACTTCAGGATATAGGAAATGTACTTCCATGCTCTGTATTGTTCCTGGACCTATATTTTCCAAATAAAAGGTCACCTGAACTTTTGATTCACCCGGTGTAAGGGATGGAAAATTTGCCTTTACAGAAAGAACAGGAGATTGAATTACATTAACAGGCACAGTAATTTCCCCATTCCCGAAATAAAATTCCATATAATAAGTGCCCGGCGATTTTGGTGAATTATAATATATGGTATAATTGAATAAAACATGTGGTGGCAGAATTGATATATCCAGAGGTGTATTCACTATCACCATGGATGATTTTGCTTGCAATGTTACATTGAATGCAGGAGAATTGCCTGAATTAATTATTGAGAATGTTATTGCATTAAATGTTTGATTTGTGTAAACATACGGTGGGTTCATGAAATATCCCTGAACTGTAACATTTGAATAACCAATCAAATTTGTTGTGAATTTCAATGTACCATAGTATCCACCGAATGAATAATTTAATTCCTGGGTATATATTCCATTACTTGCATTGCCCATTATGCTAACAATGTAAGTAAGTGTAACCGGTGTATATTCAGGAAGGGCTGGAATAATCAATATTTGTTTTTGACCGTAAAATGGGTATTCAGGTTTGAATGTAAATGTTACATTTGTAGGAACAGCATTTCCAACATTAGAAACCATAATGCTTATTGGTACATCCTTCATTCCTGGACCTGGGACGATGTTATCAGATATGTTAATAAAAGATCCATCCACAATAATGTTTGAATAACCGGTCAGCTGTATTTGAAATTCCATTTCTGAAACATTGTTTCCTATGGCTACTTCAATGCTCTGGTTATAAATACCGTCTGCTGTATTGTTATAAATTGATACCACGAATGTTAATGATTCCACCTGATAGGGAGCAATTACGGATATATCCTTTTCCTGCTTTAGACCGTAAAAAGGATATTCAGGCATATAAGAAAAGCTTGCATTTGAAATGTATTCAGTACCAATATTTGAAATTTCAATTGTGAGAGGCACATTTTTCATTCCGCCTATGCCATTGATCATATTTCCATTAAAGCCAAGATATGAACCAATTATGCTAATTGAATAATTCTCGCTCCATGTGAAATTGAAAGATGTTGATCCTGTAAAATTGTAATATTTGTATTGTAATTTTTCAGGGTAATTTCCATTTTTTAAATTCTTTGTAAAGTTAACCATAAAAGTAATAGGCACATAACCGTATTCAGGGATAGCTGTAATAATAGTCTTCTGTGATATTCCGAAAAATGGGTACTCTGGATCAAAAGTGAATGTTACATTTGTAACGGGTTCATTACCTGAATTTCCAACTATGATGGTAAATGGCACTGGATTCTCTCCAGGTAGTGGGTTCAATAATTGGCCATTTTCACCAATGTAAGATGATTCAACAAAAATGTTAACATTCCCTTCCAATGGAAGAAAAAATGTTGTTGATAAATTCTCAATTGGATATGATTCAGAATATTTGCCGTAAGCAAAAAGATTTTCTGTGTATATGCCATCTCTTGCCATGGGTGAAATATTTACAAGCTGCATTATTTCAAGCTTTGAACCGACTGGAAATTCAGGTAAAGATATAAAAGTTTTTTCCATGACCTGGGAATTGTTTATGGTGAAACCATAAGAGAATGGATTCTTCAGGTAAATGTAAGCAGTAAAATTGTAAATTGTAGGTCCTGAATTTTCAACTGTTAAATACAGAGGAACATTGTTCATTCCAGGGACAGGTTCCATGGTTGAATTTTCACTATACCAAAATACATTAGATACCACAATTGGCGTTTCCTGTGCATTTGAAAAAGAGACGCCAAAAACAGATAAAATCACTAAACTAGCCAGTACTATTGCTATTTTTTTCATTTTCCATTACCTCCTACTTTAATTCCTTTTAAGAGTAATACAAGGATTAGGGTAAATACAGCCACAATTATTCCTGTAATGTAAATTAAATCAAAGGCTGTAGATGAGGGAAAGAATTCAAACATGGGTATTATGTTCAGTGACCCAAATTTAAATGGCAATGCTCCAACAGTAACTGCCTGTTCATAGCCTGTTTCAAGAACACCCGCTATGGCAGGAGCTATAACGCTACCAACATTCCTGAAAAGCTGATTCATACCAGTTGAAATGCCCATCTTTTCCTGAGGTGTTATCATGACTATCATATTTGTAATACCAACCATAGAAAAAGAACTTCCCACTCCAAGGAGAAGAGAATCCTCTGTAATGGATATTGCATCTGATCTGTTAAAAAATAATGCAAGGAATGATAATATTTGAATGATAACACCAAACATGATTGATACCTTAGGCCCCATCCTTCTTGTTGTTAAGGCTGCGAGGGGAGCAAAGGCCATGGCAAATATTGCTGCTGGAAGGTTTGTTAAGCCCGCTGTAATTATGCTTTCACCGAATCCAGCGGGCATTGGATCTTCGAGAAGGGGCGGTATTGTGAAATAAAGGAAAAACATACCTGATGAAACGAAAAGGGATATAATGTTAGTAAGAAAAATATTCCTCGATGAAAGTAACTTAATGTCTATCAAAGGATATTCCGCGAATTCTTCAACAAGAATGAACAATGCTATTAGAACAATTGAAAATGCATATAGAGAAAAAATGCTCTCACTTTCCCATCCCCAGTATTGTCCTTCTGACGTAGCAATAAGTGCACTTACAATACCACCTGAAATTAATGCTATTCCAGGTAAATCAAGCCTTGTTTTTATCCTTACGCTTGATTCTTTCAGATATCTGAATGAAAGTATAAAAAGAAGAAGAGCTATTGGTATGGCTGTATGGTAATCCCATTCCCAACCGTAATTCTGTGAAATGTATGCACCTATGACCAAGCCAATGCTTGCACCTCCTGCAAATGTTGCACTTACAATACCTTGTGCAAGCGGAATTTCCTCAGGAGGAAATTCATCCCTTATGAGGGAAAATGCAATGGGAAACATTGCCATTCCTGCACCCTGAAATGTCCTGATCAAAACAAATTCTATCAAAGAATTTGCAAAGCCACCAAATATTATTGCAATCGTGTAAATGCCAGCCACAAAAAGAAAAATCTTTTTCTTGCCGTATATGTCTGCAAGCTTGCCGAAAATTACTGAAGATACTGTTCCAGAAATTAAGTAAGATGTCACTACCCATGAAATTGAATCGTAATCAGTGTGAAAATAATCCACAAGAGTTGGCAGTGATGGAACTATCATGGTCTCTATGTACATCACCAATAGGCCTGCAAAAGCCATTACTGCGACTGTAATGCCCTGATCCCTTGTGAATTTCATCTTAGCAGTGTATTTCATTCAGATATATCTATTTTTTTATGATTTACCTAGAGGTATTGGTGGAGGAAATGCCATAGCATATGCAACAAGAGTGCCTCTCGCACCGCACTCAAAATTAAGTACATTTAATACTTTATCAAGCAATCCTTTTGGAAGCGATTTTTTTGTATTCCAATAATCATTTACCATTTTGGCCATTTCTTCATTTTCTTCTTTGTCAATTAAATGGCCTACCAATCGTATTTCTCCAACCTTGCTGTTTTCACTATCTTCATATAAAGCAGAAAATGTGTAATAAATATCCAATACTTCATTATCCTTTTTTAATGAATCAAATGTAACTGTGAATTTTAAACTCGTCACAGTTTTTTCCTTTTCCCTTATGGCTACAATTTCATCAATAAAAAATTCCTTGATCATATTTCCAGAATTAAATCTACAGATATACAATTTTTCCTTTTATAAGAAAATGATTATTACATAAACTTGAATCCATTACATTAAAAATTTGTTTTTTCGAAAAACTCAAAAGAAAATTTTTAAATTCATGAACGGATTAATTTTGCTTTCATTAATCAGATGAAAATCATCTATTATTTATTTAAATTATAAAATGTTTTATAAGGTAAAAATTCTTTATATATAAATTAAATACTAATGTAGATATTTATATTGTTCTAATTTTTAAACTTATTGATTTAATTAAATAATAATTTGCACCTTTAATTATAATAAAAAATATAAAGAATTTATTAAAAATAACTTTATTTTTAGGAAATTTTAAATATTATTTATCTACTATCTAACATGGTGATAAAAATGGTAAAATATTGTCCAAGGTGCGGTGCTGCAAATGAAGATAATGCAATGTACTGCAAACAGTGCGGAAATCCATTACCACCATCACCTTCTCAGGATCAGCAAGCTTCAACACAACAACCTGGTCCACAGCAGCCAGGCCCACAACCGCCATATCCCCCACCCCAACAGCAATTCTATCAACAGCCGCAGTTTGTAGGTGAACAATATCCAGGAACGGCATATATTCTTTCATTGATAGGTGGCATTTTTGTTCTGCTGGGAGGTATAATTGTCATGGTAGTCGGTGCTATATTTACAGTTTATCTTCTTGGAATAGGAGGATTGTATGGTGTTCTTGGCATAATATGGGGAATAATAATACTAATAGGGGCAAGCAGGTTAAAATCCAGACCTATGGAGCATAATACTTGGGGCATAATAATATTGGTATTTTCCATATTGAGCTGGTTTGGTGGCATGGGCGGCCTATTCATTGGATTTTTACTTGGTCTGATAGGTGGCATACTAGCGTTAACATGGCATCCTCCCATGTACCATATGTAAATAAAAATTTAATAATTTTTTATTTTTTTATAAAAATATTCGCACCTCCTTACTATTTTTTCTCCTTCCTTTATGAATAATTCTTGGCCGAATATGTCAAATATGTTTTCATCATCAACATTGAAAAGATCACTTTCATTTAAATGTGCTATATCAAGGTTCTCTAATCCTTTGTAGGAAAATTTCTTTATGTTTCCAATATTTCCCGGACCAGGTAAAACCAATATCCAAGTTTTCCTTGAATAATCGCCTGCCATTCTGTAATCCACATATTCACTGTTATTCCTATAGTATGTTACATTTCCATTTGAATCGACCATAGCTGGCATGCACAAAATTTTAAATAGCTTCAAACCAAATTCTGTAAATGTTACAAAAATGAGCTTTTTATTATGCCATTGAACTAGATGATTCACTATTTTTCCAGGTGATTTGAGATCACCATACTCCGCTTCAATATAAAATTCCTGGTTCTTACTCTTTGCTATTAGATCAGGTTCATTTTTCCATGCTCTGGAAAAAATAACTGTAAATCCCAAAGATCTAAAATATTCAGCTGTTCTTGATACAAGATATCTATGATAAGGAGTTTCCCACTCCACTTGACCATTTTCCACCAAATTCTCCATTCCTTTTTCAGTAAGAGAAAATCCATCTTCATTTTTTATTATTAAGTTGTTAAACTGCATTACTCTAAGCGCTGAATCAAGTGAATTGAAATTTCCGTTGAATATGTTCTCGTATTCCATTAAAATATCATTGAAATTTGCCTTTATTTTTCTTTCCTGTAGTGAATATATTATTGATAAAACATTTTTGAAATTAAAATCAATCTCAGATCCATATTCTAAATAAGATTTTTCAATTATGTTTTCATCATTTAATAATTCCATAAATGGTATTTTAATTAATTTTAATGATTCATATTTCATTAAAAAGTGCATTTGGGGCAGATCAATTATTGTTCTTTCTATCTTCTCATTATCATAGGAAAATTTTTTTGATACTCTGGATGCATCATCGGGTGAAAGTTTAAATGCACTTATCCAGGAAACATTTCCCATAATTGAATTGTAAAGATCCTGGTTGAGCTGATTTATATACTGTGCTGCAATTATTATTCTGAGACCATATTTCCTGGATTCACTGAACATTGCTGGCAATAGATATGGTGAAAAATCCTTTATTTCATCTATAATAAGATTGACATCTCTTATTTTTCCAAATGATACTGCATGTGATATCATTGCTAGGATTGCAGAACCTGCCATTCTGGATATAAATTCTCCGAGTTCTGTTTTTGCCAAATATATGGATAACAATTTTCCACTTATATCATTTCTTAAAAATGAGAAAGAAATATCCTTGCTGCAAAGAAATTCTTTCAAATATATGTTTTCTGTCACCGGAATTATTTTATTGAGCGTACTCTGTATATAATCAAGGTAACCCTTTCCATAGTAAGATTTTATAAAAATATCATCATCTAGGAATTTTTTATTTATGAGTGCATTTGCAACATCTGTGAGAGTGGCATTTTTTACATTTCTCATTACTCTTGGAATCAAGGATGAAAAAATTGTTTCCAACCTAGGGCCCCATGTACCTTTTGAAAAATCGTAATCCTGAGAAAATATAAGCTTCAATGATTCGGATATGTATACAATCCTTTCCTCACTTACTTCTGTTCCAGCATCCATTAAATTCATTTTTATTGATAATTTTTTATCTTTCTTTGATAAAAAAAGAGGAGAAATGTAAATTGCTTTGTCGGTAAGCAAATTCTTTGAAAGATCTCCGTGTGGATCAAGAACTATCACTGTTTCACCATTTTCAGAGAGTTTTCTGGCAATGTAATGCAGCATTGATGTTTTTCCTGATCCTGTTTTTCCAAATATTGCTCCGTGACCCGATGGTATTCTATCAAATTTTTCAATGTTAAAGAAGTTGTACATTGCTACCACGGCCTTCTCAATGAATTCAAGCTCATAGGATAATGTATAAAATATGCAAGCTCATAGGTATTCATGAAAATTTTTTTACCCTTTGATGTCAGCCCTTGCCCTGTTTTGAAATCGTATGCAATTTTCATTATTTCTGGATCGCTTGAGTACATTCTGACCCTGTAAATGGGCAAAGATAATTTTTTCATTACCTCTTTACCTATCTCTTTCTCGGATGAATTTCTTGTTTTGTTTATAAATCTCCTAACAACCAATTTCTTCATTGCAGCTAAAGGTATTTTTGATCTTTCAATTTCTATAATAAAAAAGCCCTGTTTTTTTAATTCTATGTTATTTGCAATAAAAGACAGAACATCATTCCTAGGAATTAAAGGAAATACTGCGTTTCTTTTAAAAAATAATTCATTCACTTTTTTTACTGCAGATCCATAAACCTGGTAGCTTACTGGATATATATTCCTAAAATTGTTCAAGAATATTGAAAAATTATTATCGTAAGATTCAAATGCTACCCTTAATGAAAAATCATAAAAAATAAGGAATGAAATTTTCTCTACTGAAAGTAATATGCTAGATATCTCATTCCTTATTTTAAAAAAGTTAACATTTTTTATATCGCTGTCTGGTAATGCAAGCATCATTTTAAGCACCCCTCATTACCTCATCGTTTCTTCAAGGATCTTTCTGTTTGCTCTGTATATGAGGGCACACTGCCTTGACCTGTCCTTCATGATTTCAAATAATTCAATTTCACTAGGCATCCTTCCATATAATGTTTCAAAACACATCTCAACATATGTTGTTCCGAAAAATTTATCTATTCCTTTTTTCTCTTTTTCCATAGCGATCACCTCCCATGACCGCTGGTCCTGTGCGGAATCCCGTTTAAACTGCCTTTTCTCGCACAAGAAAAGGTCAGCAGGGACCGCCATGGGCCTTATTCAGGCTGTGCTCCGGACCAAAAAACACATTTTCTTCCTCTCTTTTTTTGGCAAGGGAAGAAAGCCACTTCCGGTGCATCTGCATTCATATTAACACCCCCTTAAATGCAGAATGCCGGGCCAAAGGCACTGCTCGATCCAAAAAAGGATCTCACTTCAAAGAATCAAAAAAAGATCTTAGCGTGAAAATAATTTTCTCATTGTTTCTTCATACCTTGAAGGCTTAATATTTAATTCTGAAAAAATTTCCTTGCCCTTGCAGAAATCCAATGAAAGCATGGTTAACTGTTCTTTTGTAATAGGCAGGAATGGTGAAAGCATTTTCACAAGAAAATCAGGTACTGTATATGATCTACCTTTTCCATTTATTTTTCTTATTATATCGAACATATCCTTGAGGGTAAGATCATCGGGCCCTGAAATTTCAAATATACCCTCTTTATTGATTACTTTCATCAGTATATTTGCTATGTCCTCCACATACACTGGGCAGAGTTTTCCAGATTTTGGTATAAAGGGCATTTTAAGGTTAATAAGCATTTGGGTAAGATAATCGTCCTCGCCATAGATTATGGATGGCCTGAGTATTATGTAGTTTCCTCTCTTTATAAGCATTTCCTCCGCCTTTCTTTTTGTAATGAAATACTTTGTTTTAGCATTATCTGCATTCATGGCAGAGAAGTAAACTATCCTTGAATTCCCGGCGTTTTTTAATATGTTTTCCATGCCCTTAACATTAACATCTTCATGTTTCTGTTCTTTCTCGTTTATAACCGCAACTAGATCTATTACAATGTCAAATTCGCTAATGATCTTAAGATCATTTTCATTTGTAATATTCCCTTTTATCCACTGAACCCCTATGCTTTTCAGTTTTTTATTTTCAGATCTTGATATGTAGCTTACGCTATGTTCTTTTGCCAGATGAGGTATTATATTCCTTCCTACGAAACCTGAACCGCCTACTACTACTATTTTCATTTTTAAGATCCATCACCGGATCATATATTCCTTCACAGGAATTTTTTTTAATCAAGATTGAATTGAAAAATTGGTATTTAAAAATTGTGATTTATTTCTATAGATTTTATAAAAATTTTTAATCCAATAAAAAAATGCTTAAATATTGAGAGTGATAACATCATATAATGGAATTTAGGTTAAGCAATGCCACAATAAAATTCAATGAAGAAGATTTGAATAAAATTTATGTTGAAATAACAAATGGATGCAATTTATCGTGCAAAATGTGTTACAGAAATTTCTGGGAAGATTCAATAGGCTTTATGAAAAAAGATCTTTTCTATAGTTTGATGAATCAGTTAAGAGAGTTCAATTCACTTAAGGTATTTCATTTTGGTGGCATAGGAGAACCTCTTGTTCATCCAGATTTTTTGGAATTTTTAGAAATGGCAAAGAGGAATTATGTTACTTATATTTCAACGAATGGAACTCTCCTGAATGAAAAAATTTCAAAAAAAATTGTTGATTTATCAGTTGACAGGATAATATTTTCTTTAGATTCTCCAGAGGAGCAGGGATTTAAAGAAATAAGGGGAATTTCCAATAATATAATATATAAAAACATAAAAAGGATTGTTGAAATGAAGAAAGAAAAAAGATCTGATTTACCTGAGCTTGAAATTGAATTTGTTGCAATGAAATCAAATATTAAGGATCTTCCAGGCATTGCAGATATTGCAAATGATCTTGGCGTAGCTAAAATTATGGTATCAAATCTTTTACCCATGAGTGAAGAACAGGCAAATGAAATCGTTTATGATGGTAAAACGGATTATGAAAAATATGTAAATGATTTTCTAATGAAGTCCATGGGCAACAGGATCATGACCATTCTTCCTGAATTTAAGCTCAGGACAGAAAGGGTATGCGATTTTATGGAAAAAAAGAGCACTGTTATATCATGGGATGGTTCAGTAGTTCCATGCTACAGGTTTCTCCATTCATATCCTGAATTTATATTTGGTAGAAAAAAAATGGTAAAAAAATATTCATTTGGGAATATTTATGATAAAAAGCTTTTTGAAATATGGAATTCTGATGAATACATGAAATTCAGGTTCATGGTTTCAATGTCCCTTTATCCATCATGCATAGATTGTGTCTTTGCAGATAAAAAATGCCAATTTGTTCTTTCAACAGACCTGGATTGCGAGGGAAATTCTCCATCATGTGGAGATTGCCTCTGGTCAAGAAGGATTGTTCTTTGTCCATGAATAATTAAGAAGTGCAAGTGCACTCTCCACAAATATTGTTGATCCAATAGCTAAAATTTTTTCATTCACATTAAATCTTGAAGTATGAACATTGTTCGTAAATCCCAATTTTTCATTGTATGTTCCAAGGACCATAAACGTGCCTGGAACTTTTTCAAGATAGTATGCAAAATCCTCTCCACCCATTGTTTGTTTTGCAATAACAACATTTTCATTTCCGAGTATTCCAGACGCAATGTTTCTTACAAAATCTGTTACCCACGGATCATTAACAAGGATGGGATAGCCATAAATATATTTAAACTTATAATTTGCATTGAAGGCTGATGTAATACCTGAAATAATTCTATTCAATTTATTTTCCATGATCTCTCTAGTTTTTTTATCCATGGTCCTCACAGTTCCCATCATTTCAACCTTATCAGGAATAATGTTATGAGAAGTTCCACCATGGATTGATCCTATTGTTATTACAAATGGTTCCAATGGATCAATTTCTCTTCCTGAAATTGTATGCAGTGAATCTATTACCTTTGAAGAAACCATTATTGGATCCACCGCCTGGTCTGGTTTTGCCCCGTGGCCGCCTTTCCCTAGAATTTCAATGATTATATTATCTGCAGCTGCAAAAAAGGGTCCGCTTCTTAGACCAAGAACGCCTTCTGGAAGATCTGGCCATACATGCATGCCAAGGATGTAATCAACATTTTCAATTGCACCTTGTTCAATCATGGGCTTTGCTCCCCCCAATGTTCCCTCTTCCTCTGCAGGCTGGAAAATAATCCTTATATTCCCATTCAATTTATCTTTCATTTCATTTAGAACTAAGGCTGCACCATAAATCATGCTCATGTGGTTATCGTGACCGCAAGCATGCATAAAACCATCATTTTTGGATTTATAAGACACATCATTCTCTTCCCTTATGGCAAGAGCATCCATATCAGCCCTTAGAGCAACAGTTTTTCCTCTATTTTTACCTTCTATCGTCGCAATTACTCCTGTCCCTGCAACTTTTTTGCCCTCTATTCCAATGTTTTCAAGATATTCAAGAATAATTTTTTGTGTCTCATATTCTTTATGCGCTATTTCAGGATATTGGTGAAGGATTCTTCTCAACTCTATAATTTTATTTTCTTTTTCCTTTAATTTTTCTAATATCATGAATGAAAAATCTTATAATTAAAAATAAAGTTTTCTTTTTTAATTCTTTATGCCGGGGCCGGGGATCGAACCCGGGGCCTTCGGATAACTCAGTCCTTTTTTAATAAAAAGGTAACCCTATGAGTCCGACGCTCTACCAGCTGAGCCACCCCGGCACTCAGGATGCCTGCTGTGCTGCTTCTATTACCTGATCTGTAGGTTTCTGTAGCAAGTTTGACTTTCTTACTTCTATTTTCTTTATGTTGTATACTGTTCTTACATTCTTTTCTATGTCCTGAACAATTTTCTCTGAAAGCATGTAGTTAACAAACTCATAAAATGGAAGCTTTGTACCATTTTCTAGAACTGATTCTATAATCTTTTTTCTAATTGCACTTTTAAGTGATGAATTCAATCTTTTGTCTGCAACTGCTGTTACCTTTACCCTTATTTTGTAACCATCTGTTGTGGTTAAGGGAAAAATGGCATCTATCCTTGATTTCCTTCTCCTTACCAATCTTCTTATGTAATCTTGCGTAACATCATGGCCTATAAACATGGTCTGGGCCTGGTTACCGTCCACTTTCATGATTTTAAAAAACAGTTTAACATATTCCTTCTTAACATCGCCATTCAAATTGTAAAGGGTAGTTTCTGCCACCCTACCAATAAGCTGATCAGGTGTTTCAGAAGGAGTTTCAGCTATCTCTTTAGAGCCGAAGCTCTCCGGGGTTAGAATTTTATACCAGCTCTTGGCCTTCCATTTATCCTTTATCTTTTTTGCCGCAGCCCTTTCAGCAACTTTCTGTGACATATTTCAACACCAATGTATGTAGAAAATCCATATTCTATGTCCTTATATAAACCTTTTTTTCCCTTCCACATATTTTGATTTTAAATTTCCCTGTACTCCTTATCCGCAGATGATAACACCTCATGGCCATTTTCTTTGACAAGAACATCATCCTCAATACGAACACCGCCAAAACCTTTTATGTATACACCAGGCTCAACTGTAACAACCATCCCAGGCTTTAGAACAAGATCTGAGCTCTGAGCTAAGGCAGGATGATCATGAACTGCGAGGCCTACGCCGTGGCCTGTGGAATGAATAAAAAGACCCCTGAATTCAGTTGAATCAATAAAATTTCTTACCTCAGCATCCACCTCTTTACCAGTTTTTCCAGCCCTTATTGCATCTATACCTATTTGCTGCGCATGCTTAACAACATCATACATCCTTTTCTGTTTTTCATTCCCTTTTCCAAAAACATATGTTCTAGTTATGTCAGAATTGTATTTCCTGTACCTTGCACCGAAATCCATTAGAATAAAATCGCCTTTCCTCAATTTTCTGTTTCCTGAAAAATAATGAGGTTCTGCAGAATTTTCTCCAAATGCAACAATGGGTGTAAAAGCATTTTCCTGTGCTCCATTTTTCATGAGCATGTAGGTAAGCTGCGCTGCAAGATCATTCTCTGTCATTCCTTCTTTTATGTAATCAATAAGATCGTCAACAGCATCGCTTGCTATTTTTGCAGCTTCCTTGATCAAAGATATTTCGAAATCGTCCTTTATCTGCCTAAGTTCATTAAGATATGGATCAATGTCAATGAAATCTAAATTGGAAAATTTGCCCTTTATGTTATTAAATTCCTTTACTGTAAATGTTGAAAATGATATGCCAATTTTTTTCTTATTTGAAAGTAAATTTTTCAATATTTCATCCCTTTCTGTTCCTTTCTTAAAAATCTTTACATCCCATCCCGATTTTTTTGCTGAAGTTTCTTCAAGCTCGCTTGTTATTATTGATTTTGTATTTCTATCTATGAATAAATATGATCCTTCAAAAAGGCCAGAATCTAGAAGCCTTGTGAAATAAAAGAAGTTTAGATCAACGACTGGTTCACCCTGGTTATAAATCAAAACTGCATCCACATTTTCAAATATTTTATCTAAAGTCATAATGGATGATATGTGAACTTCTATTAAAATTATTTCTTATTGTTGTGGATATATTTTAATAAGATATCGCAATTAGGTTTATAATAATATGAAAAAATTTCACATTAATGATCTTCCATATTTTCAAAGATGGTTTATTATAGCAACTATAATAGGGATAATAGCAGGTCTTGGTGCTTTGCTTTTCTACTATGCAATAATCTTTTTTTCTTATTTATTTATGAACATTTTTCTTGGCATTTCATTTCCTGTTCCAGTTGGTGAAGGGTCATACCTTAATTTTAGCATTACAAATTCTAGATACTTTCTAATTCCTGTTTCAACAACATTAGGTGGCCTTCTTTCAGGTCTCATTGTTTATAAATTCGCGCCTGAAGCCGAAGGCCATGGTACAGATGCTGCAATAGATGCTTATCATAACAAGCAGGGAAAGGTAAGAAAGATTGTGATTCCAATAAAAACGCTTGCATCAGCTATTACAATAGGTTCTGGTGGAAGTGCAGGAAGGGAAGGTCCTACAGCACAGATTTCCTCAGGTTTAGGTTCAATAGTTGCAGATCTTTTACATTTAAGTCCTGAAGATAGAAGAAGAGCCGTGGCCGTAGGCATTGGTGCAGGCATAGGCACAATTTTCAAAGCACCAATAGGTGGTGCAATACTTGGGGCAGAAATTCTTTACAAAAAGGACATAGAGCCTGAAATAATTTACCCCAGTCTTATAGCATCAGCAATAGGCTATTCAATATTTGGCTCTGTTGTTGGTTTTACGCCCATTTTTGGATATTATGTTGGAATGTTCAACCCTATGAGGTTGCCCTTTTACCTTATCCTTGGCCTTGTTTCTGGTCTAGTTGCAATTTTTTACGTTAAAACTTTTTACAGAATTCATGATTTTTTCAAAAATATTAAGATTAATAAATATTTCAAACCTGCTCTGGGTGGATTTATTACAGGTATTATAGCTCTTCTATTCCCAGAGGTGATGGGAGTAGGGTATGGCTGGATTCAGATATTCATGTCAAATAATCTTAAAATAATTCCAACATCTGGTTTGCCATTGATAATTATTTTAATAATGCTACCAATAATGAAAATTCTGGCCACATCATTTTCAATTGGCTCTGGCGGAAGCGGGGGTGTTTTTGCTCCGGGCATGGTGATAGGCGCTTCGCTTGGCCTTCTATTTGGTATTCTTTTTAATGCATTATTTCCAAGTATAGTAACATCATATATTCCATTTGTGATAATTGGAATGCTCTCATTTTTTGCGGCAGCTGGAAAGGTTCCTCTATCTGTGATGATTATGGTAGTTGAAATGACGGGAAGCTTACAATTATTACCGGCTGCAATGATCTCAGTTGCAGCATCATACCTAATTTCTGGAAACAGTTCAATATACAGGTCACAAGTGCCCACGAGGAAAGAATCACCTGCTCATCTCGGTGAATATAATACACCATTATTAACGAGCATAAAAATTTCACAAACTCAAATCCATGATATAAAGATTGGAATGAATGAAAGTGTTCATAAGGCTAGAATTCTAATGGAAATGAACGGCTTTATTTCTTTACCTGTAGTCGATGAAAATAATAGATTCCTCGGTGTTGTTTATTTAGCGGATATTGAATCTAATGATGAAAAAAAAGTGAAAGATTTTATAAAGTTTGGTATAGCGTATGTTCACCTCGATTCAAGTGCAGAGCAGGCGTGGGAAGTAATGTCACAAATAAAGTCCACATGGGCTCCAGTTGTTGAAAAAGGCTTATTTTTAGGCATTGTTACAATGAACGATTTAATTAAAGTTTACAAGCAGAATGTTTCATACATTAAATCACAGGTTTAGATCACTTAAAATATTTTGCCATAAACTTTTCAAATCTTTGTTTGAATCATATATCCTATAATTTCTAATTTTTGATAAATATAAATAGAATTCCCTTACATTCTCCAATTCACTTATTTTCTCAAATATTTCCCTTTTTCTTGATTCAATCCTTTTCAATCCTATTTCTGGTTCTACATCCAAATAAATTACAATATCTGGGTCTAGTGATACAGGTTCATAGATTTTTAAAAGGTATTCATACGTCCTATCCTTTGATCCAAATCTTTTTTCAAGTGCACTCCCCTGATATGCAAATGTAGAATCAACATACCTATCACAGATTACAATAAATCCTTGTGAAATCTTTTCTTTAATTACTTTTAAATGCTCTACCCTGTCAGCCATAAATATGAAAGCCCTTGTGAAAGGATCAAGATCCTTTTCCATGATGCTTTTTGTATCAAATATTATCCTGGTAGGCTCTTCTGTAAGGTAAACTTTCTTACCCTTGCTTTCATATAACTCCTTCATCATTTTTCCTATTGATGTTTTTCCTGAGCCATCTATGCCCTCTAGAGATACAAACATTAGATTGATCATGGTGTACCATAAGATTAATTTTATTCCTTCGATTTATGGTCCCCATGGATTTTGAACCTGGAGATCTTGTGGAAATTAAAACTAAACAAGGAACATATAGAGGTGTGCTTATGCCAAAGCACATCTTCAGCGGTGATGATATTATAATAATTAAGCTTGAAAATGGATACAATATAGGTATAAAAAAGGATGATTCATTTTCAATGAAATTAATTTCCAAAGCTGAAAGTAAAAAAATGATTAAAAAGATTAAGGATCATAAAAAGGGATTAAAGGTATCTGTTCTTGGAACTGGTGGTACAATTGCTAGTTACGTTGATTACAGAACGGGAGCAGTAAAACCTGCAGTTTCACAGGAAGAACTTCTTCTGGCCATACCTGAGATAGGAGATAAATATGACATAAGATCTAGAAACCTATTTTCAATTTTCAGTGAAAACATGGATGTGGAACATTGGAAAATAATCGCCAAGGAAGTTGAAAAGGAATTCAATGATTCGAGCGGAATAATTATTCCGCACGGCACTGATACCATGTCATATACAGCCTCAGCATTATCATTCATGCTTCAGAATCTTCCTGGTCCTATAGTTATGGTGGGAGCACAAAGGTCGAGTGACAGGCCTAGTTCTGATGCCTATTTAAATTTATTAGCATCACTGAAGCTCATGGAAACTGATCTTGGTGAAGTTGTTGTAACAATGCATGGAACAACTTCAGATTCTATAGTTTATGCACACAGGGGTGTCAAGGTAAGGAAGATGCACACGAGCAGGAGGGATGCCTTTAGAAGTATAAATACTAGGCCAATCGCTGAAATAGGAGAAAATGTAAAATTCATTTCAGATTACAGAAAAAAATCTGGCCCAATTATTCCAAAAATTGCAATGGATGAAAGGGCAATACTTCTTTATTATTATCCAAACATGGACAGGGACATTCTTTATGACATAGGTTCAAGGGTGCATGGAATAATAATCGCCGGAACTGGCCTTGGTCATGTTTCGCAGAACATTATTCCTGTGATAAGGGATCTTGTTCGTGATGGTGTATTTATAGGAATTACATCACAGTGCATATATGGCTCTGTTAACCTAAATGTTTACGCAACAGGTAGGGAAATGATAAGGGCAGGGGCTGTTCCACTCTATGATATGCTGCCTGAGGTAGCATATGTTAAAATGATGTGGGCTATGGCAAATTTCAGCAATGTTAAGGAAATAATGACGAAAAATATTGCAGGAGAAATCAGCGAAAGGAGGGTTGGTTTAGACTATGTTTAAAGCAGGATTGGAAATACATCAGCAACTTGATACTAAAAAACTTTTTTGTTCCTGTGAATCCTATTTAAGTGACAATGTTCAGGGTGAATTTAGAAGAACTCTAAGACCAGTTCAGAGTGAAATGGGTGAATATGATGCAGCAGCAATGATGGAATCAGTAAGAAAAAGAACGTTCAAATACCAGATTACAGAGAATTCATGTTTAGTGGAAATGGATGAAGAGCCACCACATGAAGTGAATAAAGAAGCTTTGGAAATTGCAATTGAAGTTTCATTAATGTTCCACTGCAAGATCGTTGATGAAATACATTTCATGCGAAAGCTTGTTATTGATGGATCGAACACAAGTGGTTTTCAAAGGACCGCACTTGTTGGTATTAACGGTTACATAGATACTGAATTTGGAAGGATTTCTATACCAACCGTTTGCCTCGAAGAAGAGGCAGCAAGAAAAATTGAGGAAAGGGAAGGACAGGCTGTGTATAGACTAGACCGCTTAGGTATACCTTTAATAGAAATTACAACAGGTGCGGATATGAAGGATCCATCCGAGGTAAAGAAAATTGCCCAGATCATTGGTTACGTACTAAGATCAACTGGAAAAGTAAAGAGAGGCCTTGGGTCAATCAGGCAGGATCTAAATGTTTCGATTGATACAACGAGAGTAGAGGTAAAAGGTGTTTCAAGGCTTTCTTTAATAGATAAAATTGTAAAATATGAAATGGAAAGGCAGAATATGCTCATTGAACTTGCAAAGGAAATATCGAATAGAAAAATTTCAACGGATAAATTCAAAATTGAGGATATTACTGATATCCTTAAAAATAGTGAGAGCAAAATTATAAGGAATGGCATTTCTAAGGGAGGTAGGGTCCTTGGTATAGCTCTTCCTGGATTTAAAGGTCTTCTGAAGAGTGATAAATTCAGACTTGGAAGGGAGCTCGCTGATGTTGTCAGAGTACTTGGCATACCCGGTATTTTCCATTCAGATGAATTGCCTAACTATGGAATATCCGCAGAGGAAGTAAATAAGATAAAAGATTTCTTCAAACTTAAAGATAATGATGCATTCCTTATGCTTGTTTCTGACCCTGATAAAGCAAAAGAGGGTTTGAAATACATAATTGAAAGAATAAAGGCTGCCAAAAATGGAGTTGTTCCAGAAACAAGAGGGCCTAAAGACGATGGAACAACAGAATTTCTGAGACCTCTACCAGGTAAGGAGAGAATGTATCCTGAAACGGATGTACCACCCATCCAGATAGATAGTAATATTCTTGCAAAGATTAAAAATTCTCTGCCAAAAAGCTATGATGAAAAAGTGAATGAAATCATGAATGAATACAACCTCTCAAAGCAACAGGCTGAACAGATCATTAATGAAAGCATGGAGGATAAGTTCAAAAAATTGTTCTCAATTTACGATGATGGAAATGCTATATTCAGAACTTTATTCAATACAATACCTGAGCTAGAATCCTCAGGCATGGATGTTGAAAAAATAACAATGGATATCTTAGAAAAGATATTTCAGGCCCTCAGGCAAAATGAAATAGTGAAAGAGGCAATTCCATTTATACTTGAAGATTTTCTAAGGACAGGCAACATTGATTTTAAAAAGTTTAAAGTTTTGGATGAGCATGATCTGGAAGAAATAATAAAAAGTATTATTAAATTGAATGAGAATTTGCTTAATAAGGAGAATATTGAGGCTGTACTTATGGGTAAAATAATGAAGGAAGTAAAGGGTAGGGCTGAAGGTTCTAAAGTGAATGAAATGCTTAAAGCCCTAATCAAAAAGGAGGAAAAATGAAATACGTGCCTGATACCTCTGTTATAATAAATGGAAAATTTTTCGATCTTGTTAGTGAGAATGGTGGAGAAATAATAATTCCAGAAGCTGTGATTTCAGAAATAGAGGCGCAAGCTAACAGAGGACTATTAATAGGTTTTACAGGTTTAAAAGAGCTCGAAAAATTAAAAAATCTTGAAAAGAATGGTAAAATATTAATAGAATTTTATGGAAAGAGGCCAGATAGATGGCAGATAGAGAGGGCAAAGAGTGGTGAAATAGACGAAATAATTAGAAATGTTGCCTTTGAGAATGATGCTACCCTTGTCACATCAGATTATATCCAATCCATGGTGGCTAAGGTAAAAGGTCTAGAAGTGATTTACATAGAATCGAAAAAAGAACCTGCAATGAAGATTGAGGATTTTTTTGACAGTGAAACAATGAGCGTCCATTTAAAAGAGAATACCCATCCAATGGCAAAAAAGGGTTCACCTGGAAACTTCAAGCTCATTAAAATTTCAGATAAAATTTTAACTGATTCAGATCTTGAAGAGATTTCCACAGACATAATAGAGAGGGCAAGAAGCGATAAAAATTCATTTATTGAGATGGAACTAAAGGGAGCTACTGTTGTTCAACTGCGTGAATTCAGGATTGTAATTACAAGAGAACCTTTCTCAGATGGTATTGAAATAACTGCTGTAAGACCCCTTGTTAAATTTTCAATTGAACATTACAACCTTGATGAAAAACTCCTGAAAAGGTTGAATGAAAAATCAAATGGAATTTTAATTTCAGGTTCACCTGGAGCAGGTAAAACAACATTTGCTCAGGCTCTTGCAGAGATGTATGTATCAAATGGGAAAGTGGTAAAAACGATGGAAAAGCCTCGCGACCTGCAGGTTTCTGATGAAATAACACAGTATACCGCACTGGAAGGTGAAATGGAAAAAACTGGGAATATACTTTTGCTTGTAAGACCTGATGTTACAATTTTTGACGAAGTTAGAACAACAGATGATTTTAAAACTTACGCGGATTTAAGGCTTTCAGGTGTTGGCATGGTAGGCGTTGTTCATGCAACTCGTGCTGTAGATGCTATACAGCGCCTTATTGGAAGGATAGAGCTTGGGGTTATACCGCAGGTAGTGGACACAGTAATTCACATAGAAGCTGGAAAGGTATCAAAAGTTCTTATTTTGGAATATGTGGTGAAAGTTCCTTCAGGCCTCAGAGAGGAGGATCTATCAAGGCCTGTAATAGAGGTGAGGGACTTTTTCTCAGGTAATATAGAATTTGAAATTTATTCATTTGGAGAGCAGATTGTAGTTGTTCCTATTAAGAGGGAAAAGAGCAAGGTATATGAATTTGCAGAAATGAAGATTGAAGATTTATTAAAAAAATACATAAGGGGAAATTTCAGGATAGAGATAGTTTCGGAAGGTACAATAAATTTATTTGTTCCTGAGGATGAGATACCGGAAATAATAGGTAAAAAGGGCAACAGAATTGACGAGATAGAAAAACACATAGGAATGCATATAGAGGTTTATCCCTTTAAATCCAAGAAGATAGAAAATTCTTTTAAATTAATGGTAGAAAAGAAAAAAGATAATTTTTATTTAATTGCAAATGAAGATCTTGGAGGAAAATCTGGCATGGTTTATGCTAATGATAGACCTCTTTTTTCAGCTATACTTTCGAGAGATGGTATAATCAAGATAAAAATGAAATCTGATCATGGAAAGGAAATTATGGAAGCTTTGCAAAATAATGAAGATCTATATTTCAAATTTTAAAAATTTTTAAAGTTTCAAAAAAATATTAAGACATAACTTGCCATATTTATAAACTTAAGTTATTATCTAAACCATCTATAAAAAACATATCTTTCATTTTTATTTATCACTCTTCCTTCATTTTCAAGCTTATAAAGTTGTGATTGAATTCTTCTTCCTAAGCGTATTTTTCTTTCTCATTCATAACAAGGTGGTATTTCTTATTTATGTTTTTAATCTATTATTTTTTTAAAAAAATAAAGATCTTGTATATAATAATATTTTAATTTTTATTTTAACAGAACAAATTCCTTTTTGTTATTTATTGGGCAAATGGGATCAGCACCTAGTTGAGAACCTGTCTTTATATATGCTCTTACCCTGCAGCCTCCACAAACTTCCATATATGAACAAATATTACAGGATTCTGAAAAATTATTTCTATTTCGAATGGATTTGAAAACATTTCCATTCCATATTTCTTCAGCACTTTGATATAAAACATTACCAGAATCTATAGGCAGGAATGGACATGGCCAAGCTGTCCCATCGGGTTTTATATTTATTATCCCCTTTGCTGCGATGCATCCAGTAATAAATTCTTTTGCTAAATTTGGTGTTATTCCGGATTTTGAAACAAGATATGCAAAATACCACGGAAGGGCAACTGGAGTTATAATAGCCTGAACTTGAGATTGCAATTTTATTGTTTCCTTAACCAGGTTTACGAAATCATCAGAATCCAAAGCTAGCCATTTATTGTTATCTCCTCTACCCACAGGCACAAATGTGTATAGGAATATAACATGAGCGCCAAGGTTATCTGCAAATTTTATCAATTCTGGAATTTCCTTTATGTTCGTTTTATTCGCAGTTACATTTATCTGCAAAAACATTTTCTCTGAAACTATGTTATTAATTCCATGTATGGCTCTTTCCCAAGAACCAGGAATCCCTCTTAAACTATCGTGAACTTCAGGTTTTACACTATCCAGACTAACAGCTGCACCTAATACCTTTAAACTTGCCATTTTTCTAGCTATTTCCTTTGTAACAAGAGTTGCATTTGTGGCAAAGAGTACTTCAAATCCAAGATCTTTTGCATATTCTGTCAATTCCCAAATATCTTTTCTTAATAAAGGCTCACCTCCAGAAAAAACAATAACCTTGAAGTCTTTTAGCGTTGTTAGATTTTTAAGGACTCTTTTTGCATCTTCAGTTCCCAGCTCATTAGGATAACTTTTTCCACTGGCTGCATGACAGTGAAGACATTTAAGATTACAAGATCCAGTTAATTCATAAACAATGTGTGGAGAATAACCAAAACATCCTAATTGTTTTGCTCCAGTAGAAACTTTTAAAAGTATTCCTAATGAACTATTAAATCTACTTCCTATTTTCCAACCTGTACCTAGGGAAACTGTCCCAATCATCATCAAGCGTCTTAATATTTTTAAATTATATAATTTCAAACTTTTATTCATATTATCAAAACCTTTAACATAATCAATGCTGTTGGAATGAATGAAGCTATGAAATTATAAAATATAGTATATTTTTGCATATCTTCTATCTTTTCAAAATTTTTTACATGTTTAATTATCCATTTACTTGTAATAAAAATCATAGGTATCATCAATATAATGGAAAAAACAAAACCTATAATACCAAATATTAAAAAGCCTAGCAACATGGATATTAAAGCTGTAAAAATCATTGCTGGAAAATAAATATAAAGGATTGATTTTTCTCTACCAAATCTTACTACTAAATTTTTCTTTTTAACAATGATGTCTGAATCATAATCAGGTACTTCGTTAATTAATATAATTGCAAATACTGTTAGCGCTGAAGGAACGCTAAATAGAAATGATAGCAAGCTTATATGATCTGATATTGCATAGAATCCAACTGTAAAACCCATAATTCCAAATGCTATTCCAATAAAAATTTCCCCTACACCTCTGTAAGCCCATTTAAATGGAGGTGCTGAATAAAATAACCCTAGAATAACACCTATAATACCATATAATAAAAATAGCGGTCTTAAATTATAGATAGTGAATAAATAGAATATACCAATTATAATAAGTATGGAAATTGTAACTATAGCTGCCAAAAAGCCTGCATTTTTGGACAATGAACCTTCACTTAAAATTCTGCTTCCACCGCTGAATTTTGTATAATTCTTATTTAAGACATCTCCTTCATAATCAAAAAATTCGTTCAGATATAATGTAGCCTGCTCTATTAGGTATGCAACAAATATAACTAAAAAAATAACCAAAAACAAATTTTTAACCCTATATCCCATAAAATAGGCAGTCAATATACCGGATATAACAGGAGCTAGAATTGGTTCCTGAAATGGTAATCTGCTTAATTTTATAAATTCAATTATTTTCTTTTTAAATTCACCCATGCAAAAGGTAATATTTATTTTTTAAATATATGATTTTATGTTAAAATGTTAATAGACAAGTAATTTAATAAAAAATTTTAATGTAAGATTCTTTAACTTTTACATATACTTATAAATACTGCATTTAAATGAGATTTTTATTTATCTTTATTAATGATTGAAAACTCACATTCAATTATCTTTATAACTTTACTTTGCCAATTGAAAGTGCCTTATCATAATTTGCCAATTCGATTTTTTACATCTTTATTTTTAAATTAAAAAAGTTGTATTAATTGATTGTAAACATAAACAAAAATAGCTGTTCTTGATGTTTTTATTTTAGTTATTTTATTTTGATGTCTCAATCACTACTACCAATACCTATTTGGGAACCTCTCTGGGTTGGATGCCGGAGTATTTGGATCCGTCTTCACAATAGAATCTTCTATGGTTTTTTCTTTATTTTCATTATAATACTTATAATTTCTTGGGGGTCTTCTCTTATTTTTGATGTAAACCATAACAATAGGTATTAGGATAACAATAATAAGAATTGAAACCTCAATTATCGTTACGATATTGAGTGATGAACTATTCGGGTTCATAGGTATATTTGTTGAATTTATGATCAGTTTTATACTATTAAATTCTTTATGATTAATACTTTCAGGAGAAGTATTGTTGATTACCCATTTTAAAACAATACCAGAATAAACATCAATAAAAGCTGTGGCATTTCCAGAAATTAATGTCTGATTATTTTCTCCCATTAATTTAAATGTAACAAATATTTTATCTACTTTATATATTTTATTATCTAAGTTAATATATGTATTACTAATAGCATTTGCACTATTCCCAGAAGAACCAGGGACAAAATTAAAGAGAGATAAACTGGATGAAATATCATTTGTAACAATTCCTCTATTTAATTCATTAATAGTATTGTTGTTGATAAAAAATATTGTAATTGGTTGAGAAGCATTACCTGTTGTATTTAAAAATTCACCTACAGTGCAATTATATGTGTTGTTTATAAAATTATTTGTTATAGTGGTATTCGGTTTAAAAAATCCCAACACTGCAGGCTGTTTAATTGATTCAAGATATGAAAATGTTTGATTTTTAAGATTAACATAAATAATTTTTATTTCTATAGAAGAAGATATATTTGAATAAATTTTTGACTCATTCATAATAGTTGTTGAATTAGAAATTATATTGTATTTAACTTCCGCACCATTAAAGGCCCATGGTGGATAATGTAAATTTTCTCCATTCCCATATATGCCAAATGGAAACA
>ERZ1669247.57-NODE-57-length-58166-cov-26.386484_pt1 | contig 58166 bp, 68 predicted proteins | sample MGYA00579297_ERZ1669247 | MGnify/ENA primary metagenome ERZ1669247 (study PRJEB41166, sample SAMN08046056) | hot springs metagenome | biome: hot spring; feature: acid hot spring; material: thermophilic sediment; isolation source: thermophilic sediment from acid hot...
GTAAGACCATGAAGAAGTTTATACTGCTTTTATTTGCAATACCTTATCTAACTTTCGGTGCTTGGTACAATTTTAAAAACGGGTTAGCTATAGCAAAAGCCCAAAACAAACCCCTTATGGTTTATTTCTACCAAAACAACTGCGAAGATTGCAAACATATGGAGATGTTTACTTTGTCTAATCAAAACGTATCAAACTTTATGGATACACATTTTGTGGTGTCTAGCATCAACTTAGATTCAAGCTGTGGCAAAGCTTTGGGTAGAAAATTTGGAGTTTTTGGTACTCCTACCTCAGTGTTTATAAATCCAAAGACAAACAACGTCATATTTAAAGCCTTTGGAGATATGAATCCAAATCAATTTTTAAAAACCTTAAACTATGTATGTTTAAACGCCAAAAAAGGAGGCCTTTCATGTTAGACAGAAGAGAATTTTTTAAACTTGGTACCGGTGCATGGCTTGGGTTAACCTTAGCCCCGATTCTTGAAGTTCCTATTCTATCATTGGGAGCTCCTTCAACACCACAAGAAGATGCAAAAGGTTTGGAGAAGATAGAAAAATCTCTTCAAAAAGTTTTTGGCAAAAGCCTAAAAGACGTAAAACAAGACCCCAAGGTAAAGTTAAGTGCCCCCACTATAGCGGAAAACGGACTTCACGTTCCAGTGTCTGTAGAAGCAGACTATCCCGTAGAGAATATAAAGTCCCTTCATATATTTGTGGATGAAAACCCAGATCCACACATATCTTATATAGAACTTACTCCTCTTAGTGGTAAAGCCTTTTTCCAAGTACCTATAAGAATGGCTCAAAGCTCATACGTAAGAGGTATTGCGCTTTTAAAAGACGGCTCTTTGGTAGGAGATTTTAAATTTACAAAGGTAACAGTAGGTGGTTGTGGATAATTAAAAAGGAGGATTTATGAGTGTACCAGTGATAGTAAGGGTTATACCAAACAAACCTAAAAAAGGCGATGTAGCAAAGCTTATGTTTTTAGTAAAGCATCCAATGGACCCAGGTACTATAAAGGACCCAAAAACCGGTAAACTTATACCGGCAAACTATATAACTACGATAGATATATCTTTAAACGGTAAAAAAATAGCTACTATATACAATGGACCTGGCGTATCTTCTAACCCAATATTTGGTCTTGATTTTAAAGCGGAAGAAGCAGGCACCGTAAAGATGGTGTTTACAGACAATCACGGTAAAAGCTTTGAGCACGACTTTAATTTAGAGCTTTCTTAAAGGAGTTTATTTATGAACCTTACCAGAAGAGACTTTTTGGAGCTTCTTAGCGTAATAGGAGTTGGGATAGCCACGGATCCTATAAGCGCCGTAGCAAAAGTAAACAAGCTAACTTACGACGATTTGATGAGTTTTAGACCGGTTGGCAAAGCTAGTATTATATTTACCACAGATACCCACGGTCACATGAAGCCTCTTTACTTCAGAGAGCCTGCAAATTTGGTGGGGCCTAAAAACTTAGCTGGCACACCTGGTTTTATAGCAGGTTATGAGTTTCTAAAGTTTTACGGCTTAAAGCCAGATACTATCGATTGTTATTTTGATACAAACGTGCATTTTATAGAACTTGCCCACAAATACGGTATAATGGGCGGGACTTCTCATATAGCCCGCATAATAAAAGATATAGTTCACGAAAGAGGTAGAGAAAACTGTCTTATATTGGACAACGGTGATACTCTTGCTACATCAGCTATAACTCTTTTTACCAAAGGAAAATCCATGTTGGATTGGATGAATCTTGTGGGCTATGACCTTTTTGTGGGGCATTGGGATTTTACCCTTGGAAAAGAGGAGTTTTTAAAACGCATAAAAGAGTTTAAAGGAGAGTTTATATCTCAAAATATCCAAGATGAGTTTGGAGAGCTTCCTTTTAAACCATATGTAGTTAAAGAAATAGGTGGTGTAAAAATAGGTATAGTAGGCAATTCATTTCCATACACTCCTATATCAAACCCAGCTAAGTTCGTAGAAGGCTGGACCTTTGGTATAAATATGGACTCCATGCAAAAGTATGTAAACGAACTAAGGGATAAACACAAAGTAGATGTTGTAATACTCCAATCTCACGACGGTTTGCCTCTTGATATAGCCCTTACTAAATATGTACATGGCATAGACATCATAATAAGTGGACATACCCACGATATAACGCCAAAGGTATTAAGATACAACAATACATATGTGGTGGTGGCAGGTTCTCATGGCAAGTTTGTAGGACGTATAGACTTGAAGGCTTCTAAAGGAAGGTTAGAAGATGTATCCTTTAAGCTTATTCCAGTGGCTACAAACATAGTGCCAAAGGATGAAGATTCAGAAAAACTTCTCCAAGAGTACTTTAAACCATACGATGAAAAGCTAAATACAAAGATAGGCACCACATCTTCTTTGATATACAAAAGAGATACATTTTACAGCACCTTTGATGAGCTTGCCAACGATGCAATAATGGATTATTACCATGGTATAGATATAGTGTTTTCACCAGGTTATAGATGGGGAGCTACACTACTTCCTGGTCAAGACATAACCATAAACGATGTATACGATTTTACCGCCATCACATATCCACATGTCTATGTATTTAAACTAAAGGGCTCTCAAATAAAATCTCTTTTAGAGGATATGGCAGATAACGTCTTTAATCCAAACCCCATATATCAACAAGGGGGTGATATGCCAAGGCTTCCCAAAAATGTATACTATGAGATAAAGATAAACGAACCAGAGGGTAAAAGATTTCAAGTCATCAAAATAAACGGCAAAGATTTAGAGCCCAACAAAGAGTATGTAGCAGCTACATACGGCGGAGAACTTTACAAAGTAGGCACCTTGGTCCAAGATGCAAAACCAATACCAGCTTATGAACTTTTGATAAACTATATAAAATCAAAAAGACACATAGAAATAAATACCAATCCAAGAAATCTTTTCAAAGTCTTGGATGAGCCGTACAATTACACCACCACATAAGGAGTGTTTATGAAAAAAATGTTGTTTGGTGTTGGACTTTTGGTAGGTTTGTCGTGGGCTAGTAGCCCACTTTACTTTAAAGAAGAAGCACCTAGCTCCTATGTTAAAAATTTAAACAAGGATTTTAAGCTTTTATACACATTTGATATACAAAAGACGATGGAAGCCTACGACAAAAATTTCATACCTTATAAAGTGTATATCTATAATACAAAATACACAGACGCCCTTCTCTCAAAAAACCCCCTTCTTGGCAACACAGTACCTTTTAGCGTGTTGACTTACAAAGAAAATGGCAAAACTTACATAGTGATACCAAATATATATTACGTTGGATTTTTAACCGGTGCCGATACTAAAAGCCTAGATACTTTAAAGAAAATACAAAATACAATACTAAAAGATTTAAAGTTTAAAAAACCAACATCCTCTTCTTACCAAAGCTTGGCTTTGTTTGTAAATATGCCTTACAACATGGATTTTAAAGATGCTACTACATTCATAAAAAGCTCTTTGGAATCAAACGATATGACAGTGCCTCATCAATATCAAACGAACAATGTAGACATCCTATACTCTTGCAACGCCAAATGGGGAAGATATATACTTAGCGATTTTAAAGATATAGGAGCTTTTGCCCCTTGTAGAATTGTTATATATCAAAAATCTGGTAAGACGTTTGTCTCTTACTTTAATCCAAAAGCTCTTCAATATATCAATAAAAACCTAAAACCCTCTACTCTAAAAGCCCTTGATAAGTTAAACGGTATTTTAAAATCTTCTTTATCTGGCTTTTAAAAATGAAAGTATAGGATAACCCCGTCGTATAAAACGAGCAAACTAGCGCTAAGGAGTATGAGTTTATCGTTTAAAAGCTCTTCTGAGGGCTCCCCGCTTTTTAGATTGTGAGTGATATGATAATACCTAAATATGCCAAAAGTGGCTATTATGACGCTGTAAAAGAATATTTTACTAGGTACGCTTAGAGTATACATAGCGTATATTCCAAGAGATAGCGTAGCCGATATTACCATGAGCTGATCAAGATAATAAACGCTGTAGTATTTTAAAACCTCTTTAAAATCTTGACTTTTTTCTTCCATTGTAAATAGTTCATACCTTCTTTTCCCAAATCCAAGGTAAAGGCTTATGAAAAACATATCTAAAAATAGATATGGAGACACATCCACAGACGATGCAAAAGCGCCTATGTATATTCTTATCAAAAATCCAAAGGCTATGAAAAACACATCGAAAAGCTGTTTTTTCTTAAAATAAAAGCTGTAAACAAAGCTGTTTAACACATATACCATAGACATGCCAAAAGCCAGTATAGAGGCTTTTATTACAAGTATAGAACCAACTACAAACAAAAAAATACCTACCATAGATGCAGTTTTAATAGAAATATCTCCTTTTGCTATGGGTCTATTTCTCTTTTTTGGGTGAAGCCTGTCTTTTGGAGCATCTATGATATCGTTTAGTATATATGTAGACGATGTTATGAGGCAAAAGCCTAAAAAAGCAAGAGCAGTATGAAAAAAGGGTTTTGTATGAAAAATTTCTCTTGCAAACACTATAGGGATAAAAAGCATGAGGTTTTTAGTATATTGCTTTACCCTTAATAGCCTAAGGAAAATCTTTAATTTATTGTAGTCCATTTAACCAAGATTGTAGATACTGGACCTCTTTCTCTGCGTGAATTTGATTTAGATACTCTATAGCCCCTTGTATATAGGCTTTTGCCTTTATATTATCTCCAACATCTTTATAATAAAATCCAAGATAAGCATAAGCCATGGATTCCCAATAGCTATCGTCTGCTTTCAAAGCCTCTTGATAACCTTCTGATAGTAAATGAAGTGCGTTTTTATAGTCTTTGTTTTCCCTTGCAATCTCTCCCAAAGAAAGAAGCGCTATAGCTCTTGCGTCGTGATTTTTAGATTTTTTTGCAAGCTTCTGAGCCTTTTCCAAGATTTCTTTTGCTTTGTCAAGATTTCCTATGTGATAGTATGCAAGCCCTTCTAAAGCCATTATATCTGATTTGATAAAATCTGACTTGGCATGTTTTAACGCATCGTTAAAAAACTCTATAGCTTTTTGATAGTTGTTTTTAGCGCTTTCCAAAAAGCCCTGAGACTCTAAGGCTATAGCAAGAGCATCGCCTGTGGGGTTATACTTCATGGCGTTTTGACAGTGCATTGTAGCTTTATTTATATCGCCACTCATAGCAAAAACTTTACAAAGATAGCTTTCTGCCTCAGACATCATCGTTATATCTTTTGTATTGTCAAGGGAATTTTTTAAAAACACAACAGCATCTTGATAATCTCCGTTTATCTCACTCATTATACCAAGACAAAGGCTGGCTGCTGGGTCTTTGGGATTTTTTAGAAGTTCGTTATGCCCTTCAAACACCGCCAACCTAAAATCGCCTTGATATAGTTTTGACATACATTCGTTGTTGAAGGGTTTTTTAGAGCAAGAGCTAACTAAAAAAGACGTAATTAAAAATAAAAAAAATATACTTTTTTTCATAGAGATTTTATTTCTTGTATTATCTCTTGTTGAAGCTTTATGATAATGGAGCTTAGCTTTATAGCATCCTTCCTATCAACAGACATTTTGAACCCAGCTATTATATATTCATCTTCTTCGTATATATTTACAATGTTTGCTTTTGCCCTTATTTGGTTAGAATCTATATAAAGCTCTGCTTCAAACACTATATTTTTTTGAGCTAAATCCTTCAATACATTTAATACAATGTTGCTTTTTTCTTCATCTTTTTTTATTTTTATTGCAAACCCGCCTTCACTTATATTTTTAAGCTCTAAATTTGAAAGGCATTCCTTTGCATCTTCTATATTCTCAGCGCACAATTTTGCATAAGATTTATGCTTAGAATCAAGTTCTACTCTTACGCTCACCCTTTTTAAAAATGGGGGCACTTCCACAACGGCATTTGCAGTCAGTATAAGTTCGTCCCTTATACTAGAGAATACGTCGCATTTGATATAAAAAGACAGCTCTTTACTCTGATACGGTATTGAAATTTTCACATAAACTGGGTTCCCAGTCTGAAAAGCATACTTCATAGATGTATTCTTCCAATTAAAGGCAAGGTAAACTTCATCGTTTTTTGATATATCTACCCAAGAAAGAGATGCCTTTATGTTGATAGGTATATCTCTATATACCGTATATATATTGTACTCCTTACCCTTTTGTAGTTTTGGAACGATCTCTTTTATATCTATGTCAAAAACGTTAACCATTCTAATATTATATCATTCTAATATTATATTATATTCTCAAATAGCTGTAATCTATTTATGTATTCTATCTTATCTTGGGCTTTTAGTAAGATTGCGTTAAATATCCCTTGGGACTTGTCTACTTCAAACCTTGCTGGCACACCTTTTAGATATTTTGTAATAGCTGCGTACTCGGTACCTATTATGCTATGCCAAGCTCCGGTCATACCTACGTCTGTTACATACGCCATACCAGATGGAAACAAAAAAGCGTCCGCAGTGGGTACATGCGTATGAGTCCCGTATATAAATATCTTGTGGGCGATATCTTTAAACTCGTTTTCTATATAAAGGGCAAAGGCGTATTTTTCTGCGGTGGCTTCTGCATGAAAATCTATGATAGCTATATCAAAATAATTTTTTGAAAGTATATCTTTTGCTACAAAAAAAGGATTTTCTAACGCTGGATTTCCCATAAACACCCTACCCATAAGGTTTATAACGAGTATTTGTTTGTTGTTTTTGTTAAAAACTTTAAAACCACGTCCTGGTACTCCTTCTGGATAATTTGCCGGTCTTAGTAAATCTTCTTTTTGGTCTATAAAGCTAAAAACCTCTTTGTTGTCCCATATGTGGTTTCCAGATGTAAACACGTCTATCCCAAGAGCTTTTAGCTCTTCGTAAACCTTTAAATTTATACCAAACCCACCGGCTGCGTTTTCACAATTTAAAAGCACAAAATCTATCTCATACTCTTTTAAAACCTGTGGCAATATTGCTTTTAGCACTCTCCTGCCAGTTCTTCCTATAACATCTCCAATAGCCAGTATATTCATACCATAAAAATTATACAGTATATTATATGCGGATGGTGGGATTCGAACCCACACGGCTTTTCACCATAGGATCCTGAGTCCTACGCGTCTGCCAATTCCGCCACATCCGCTAATGGGTTTTTAAGTCTCTACTTCTGCCTTTTTAACTCTGCAAGCTCTTTGTTAGATGTCCCAAGAGATTTTCTAATGCGTTTTCCTGTGTTGTCAATATAGTCTATGTGGTAAGTATTTCCACGCTTGAATATGCTTGCCATTAAGCATATTATACCAACCTATATCAATAGTGTCAATGCTTGCACAACAGTCCTATCTTCTTTTTTCTGTATATTGCTAAGAGAATAATTTATTTCCATAGTTATGTTTTAACCTAAAAGTTTTAAAATTCCGATGATGTATAACGTGCATCTTTTTATATGAACATTTTGGAAGTAGGCAGTGTAGCGACAATGGAAAGTTTTGTTTGAAAGTTTAAACGCAATCTGGTAATTTGAAAATTAGGTCTTTGTGGCTTTCAGGATAAAAATTAAATTATCTTATAATAGCGATCATATAAAATAGGAATATATCTATCAGTACTTAAGGTTTTTACCAATGGCAAAAAAGATACACTATATAAGGATAAGAAGTTGATAATTTAGAATTAGATGTTAATTAAAAGCTTAAAGGCTCTATTTATAGCTTCTTCGTAGGTGTAAGGACATTCTTTAGGAATATTACTAACCTCTGATATGCGATCGTTTTCAAATAACCACACTTCAAGTTTTCTCACTGCCTTTTTCCATGCTTTGTCTAATTGTTCTGGAAGCTTCTTTTCTAAACTTGGGTTATCTTCAAATAAATCTAATAGCTCATTTCTTGAGTTTAATATACTTTTTATCCATCCTTTACCGACTTTTTCTTCTTGTCTAAAGTTATCTAGCTTATAAAGATGCTCTAGGATTACACTAAGGTAACTAATTGCTTCCCTTGTTACTTGTTTTCCCATATCCTGTATTTCCTCTAATAGGTTTTCCCAGTCTACTGAGTCGTATTCTTTACTCTTTAAGAGTTCTATATTTTTATCTACCCATTCTATATAATCTTTTTCGTAAAGCTCTTTTAAATTTTCTTGTATTCTGATATTCATACAATAAATATATAGTACAATCTTTGATCTGTATATTGGTATATATCATATATAATTTTTGCATACTCTGATAAATTAAGCGTTCAAATATATCAACCAAGCTCTTCCAACAACTTTACATATTTTGACAGCATATTTTGAACGCTGTACTCTTTTGATGTTTCAATTGCATTTTTGATTATGCTTTCTTTGGCTTGATTGTCTAAATTAAGCACTTTTTCCATAGCTTTTGACATCGCGTCTATATCTTTTGGTTTTGTTAAAAATCCGTTTACGCTGTCTTTCATATACTCTGTTATACCACCTACATCTGTACTGATGCATACTAGCCCGCTTGCCATGGCTTGTAAAAGGGCTCCTGCTATACCTTCTAACCTAGAACCAAGCACAAAAGCATCGGAAGCTCTTAAAATATACTCTACATCTTCTCTATACCCAAGTCCTAAGAAATTTTTTACACCCAAAGATTTTGCCTCTTTTACTCCTTCGGTGTCTGTCAAAAGCCCTACAAACAAAAGCATAGTGTTTTCTTTTTCTATTTTTTTATAGGCTTTTAGTATATCGATATGACCTTTTACCTCTGGGTTGTAGTTTGCAACGTTTACAAATATAAATTTGTCTAAGGGAAGGTTGTATTTTTTTCTGAGAGATATTTTCTCGTCGGGGGTGGCTCTTTGAAACCTCGATAAATCTATACCGCTCTCAATAAGCCTAAGCCTATCTGTAAAAAAATTTTCTTTTAAAAGCTCTTGATAAATTTTTTTGGATACCACCACTATTTTATCTGCTATGCTATATTTTATATATTTTGATACAATGTTTGATTTTCTGCCGGACCTTTTAAAAGCTACTATTTTAGGCTTTTTAGATAAAAAAGGATATACAACTCTAACATAATCAAGGGCTTTTGGAGAGTTTGCAAATATTACATCAAAATCATTTTTTGAAATTATATCGTAAAGCCTCTTATAGGTAAAAAAACTTACCCTTTTAAAAGGAGTTTCTTTTTCAAACTCGTAGTAAGGTACTTTATCTTTTATCTTTTCCTTAAAAGCCTCAAAATCGTATGAAAGCGCAAAAGAGATATCAAAGCCAAGGTTTTTAAGACCAACGGCTGTTATATAAGCTTGCTCTTTTGTCCCGCCCCAGCCTACTGCATCCAAAACGCTCAATATTTTCATTGAAGGTAGTTTTTTTCTTTTAAGAAAAGCGCCACCAAAACACCAACTAAATATATAGAAGATGCTATAGCCCCGGCTCTTGCCACAGAACCAGACAAGTATGTGATATAACCAGTTATGAAAGGTCCAATGGATGCTAAAGTCCTTCCTACGTTGAAGCAAAAACCAGCTCCAGTGGCTCTTATAAAAGATGGGTAAGCTTGAGGGAAATATATAGAAAACCCGCTAAAAACACCGTTGTTGAAAAAACCAAGCAAAGCAAGGGATATTAAGAGCTTATCAAAGCTTTTAGCGTATAAAAACGTCGTAAGTCCCATCAAAAAACTACCTGCAAAAAAGAGCATAAATGTATTTTTTATACCCAAAAACCTTGTTGTGATGCCAAAAGCTATATAACCAAACAAAGCACCTATGTTTAGTGCTATAGAACCAAGCCCTACGTAGTAGGCTATATCTTTTTTGTGTAAAATATAAGATATAAGAGCCGGTGTCCAGTTTGTAACGCCCCAAAGACCAAACACCGCTACAAAAGCAAGCAAAGCCCCAACGATTGTTTGATTTTTATACTCTTTTGTAAAAAGAAGTTTTAGGCTTTTAATATAAGAGAATGTATTTTTGTTTGAAAGCCATTCTTCTGATTCTTTTACAAAAAGCCTAAAAACAAGGGCTAAAATAGCTGGTACAATACCTATTAAAAACATCGCCCGCCAAGAGTGATACCTTCCTATTGTAAAATATATCAAGGATGCTATTAAAAACCCAACAGCCCATGCGCTTTGGAGTAGGCTTGAAGCAAAAATCCTATTTTTCTTTTTAAATATTTCTGCCACAAGAGTAGCGCCACCTGCCCACTCTCCACCTATACCTATTGCTGTTATAAATCTAAATATAGCAAGTTCCCACACGTTTTGAGACAAAGAAGAAAGCCCTGTAAACAAAGAATAAAGCCCTATGGTGATAGTAAGAGCCCTTACTCTACCTATTTTATCTGCTACATACCCAAAGCTAACTCCCCCTATAGCCCAGCCTATAAGAAACAAAGAGAATATGAGCCCTCCGTAAAATCCCACATGGCTTTCTGTGTTTGCTATGCCTTGGTTTTTGAGAAGTTCTTTTAAAGCGCTTACCATCACAAGTGCATAGATGGTAGCATCCATGCTATCGAAAACCCATCCTAAAAAAGCTCCTATAAAGCCGAGGATTTCTTCTTTTTTCATATTTCGTACATCATATCAAAAAGCTCTTTTGCCATTGCCTCATCCATAGTTTTTAGCTTTTTGTAGCATTCTCTTGCTTTATCTATGTCGTTTATTTTAACATAAGCAACTCCCAATTTGAAGATAAGGTCTTTATCCTCTGGCTTTTGGGAAAGTTCTTTCTCTAAATCTTCTATATAACGCTTTACCATTATATCGCCCATCTTGCTAAACATACCTTTTTTCATCATGATATTAAAGATAAAACAATGCTGTTTGTTTGCAATATATACAAATCAAACATAAATTTATGATAAAATAAAGTTAAATTTATTTTAAGGAGGTTCCCATGAAAAGGTTGTTGTTGGCTGTTGGATTGGTGAGCGGTGTTGCTTTGGCAAAGCCAGACATTGTAATCAAAGACCCATGGGTAAGGCTGATGCCACCTACTTCAAAAGTAAGCGCTGCCTACATGAGGATAGAAAACAAAGGAGATTCAAAGGATGTGCTCTTATGGGCTAAATCGTCGGTATCTAAAATCACCCAACTTCATAAAACTATAAACAGCAACGGCATCATGAAAATGGTAAGAGTCAAAAAGTTTACAATAAACCCAAAACAAACGCTTGTGTTAAAACCGGGCGGTTATCATATAATGCTTATAGATTTAAAGCACCCACTTAAAAAGGGTGAGAAAGTAACCCTTTGGCTAAAGTTCAAATATAGCGGCATCAAAAAGATAGTAGCCCCAGTGGAAGATAAATAATTAAAGTTTGACGTCTTTTATCCAGTCCCAGTTTTTCAAAGTCCATTCTACGGTGTTTCTAATGCCCTCTTCCAAAGACACCGTAGGATGCCATTCTAAAAGCTTGTTGGCTTTTGTGATATCAGCCCATGTGGCCATCATGTCCGCTTTGTGAAATTCTTTGTAATTTATCTTAGCTTTTTTGCCTAAATATTTTTCAATAAGTTCTATTGCATACATAAGCTTATCTGGTTTGTTGTTGCCAAGGTTTATAATTTCATAGCCAAGTGGTTTTAAGGCTTTTATTGTGCCTTTGGCGATGTCATCTATGTATGTAAAATCTCTTGATTGAGAACCATCCCCAAAAAGTTCTATAGGTTCTTCGGTGTATATCCATTTTATAAACCTAAATATAGACATATCTGGTCTTCCAGCAGGTCCATAAACGGTAAAATATCTTAGTATAGATACATCTATGCCGTATAGATAGTGATAGCTATAAAGCATAGCTTCAGCACCTTTTTTAGAGGCAGCGTAAGGAGATATGGGAGTGTTGACAGGAAGCTCTTCTACAAAAGGCATTTGTTGACCAGCATACAAAGAAGAGGTAGAAGCTTGGACAAATTTTTTTACGTTGAAGGCTTTTGCAAGTTCTAAAAGGTTTAAAACACCAAGGGTGTTGGTAGAAAGGTATACAAAAGGATTTTCCAAAGAATACCTTACCCCGGCCCTTGCTGCTTCGTTTATAATGGCGTCTATGTGGTTGTCTTGAAATATCACCTCTAAAGCCTGTTTGTTTTCTATGTCTATGGGGTAAAATTTAAAATTTTCATGGCTTTTAAGAGTATCAAGCCTCCATAGTTTAACTTTTACATCGTAATAATCGTTTAGGTTATCAACGCCTATAACCTTATATCCTTCTTCTAAAAGAAGCGTAGATACTTTCCAGCCTATAAAACCAGCAGACCCTGTTACAAGTATGGTTTTCATAAGAGTATTCTATCATAAATCTTTTAAGAAGATGTCTCCCAGTATTTCACCGCTCACTATGATATTGTCAGCTATGTTTCTTCTTCTAAAGGTTTTTGCGTTTTCTATTTTTAAAAGCTGGAGGTTTATTTTTATATCTTTGTTGAGCCCTCTTGCAACTACAGCAGTTAGTATGGACCTTGCGTCTATAGACTCTGGATCAAGATCGTGAAAGAGTTCTGGAAATATGTTTATTTGTTTGGCTAGCTCTATCTTAACATCCTTTAGCACTTGCTCTTTTACAAAATCTCCCTTTTTATATATAAACCCTCCTTCTAAGTTTAAATCTTGATTGCTTATAACTACCACCAGAGGCTTATCTTTTTTGTGCTTTAACTTTTCTATCATGTAAGAGCTTGTTTCTGTCCATCCAGCTATTATTACATGGTCTTTTAAATCCGCCACGATTATACCTCCTGTTTTTAACAAGTTGATATATCTTATAAGCCCAGAGCTCACAAAAGCGGTAATAATGGAAAAAGAAAACCAACCAATGAGCGCTATAAGGATTGCGATAATTCTTCCTGTAGTGGTAATAGGTGTTATATCTCCGTAGCCTACCGTAGTGGCAGTTATCATAGCAAGGTAAAAAGCATCAAAAAGATTGTGTATATGAGGGTTGTGAGCATTTTTTTCTACAGAAAACAAAATAATGATTAAAGATGTAAGGCTTATAAAGACAAACACCAAAATACCAAGTATCTCATTTATAACATCTGTGATGTGAGTAAATAAAGTTTTATACAAATCTTTATACTGTATTGAGATTTTAAAAAATCTAGCCATCAGGACCACAATCCTAACTAGTCTCAAAGGGTGAAATATTGGAAATATAGATATGAAGTCTATAATAGACGATGGTTTTGACATCCATAAAAGCTTTGGTTTTAACGCTTTTAGAAAAGCGATAAAAATACCCTCATCTTTATATTTCGCAAAGTCTTTTGTGAAGTTGCTAGAAAGCCATAATTTTGAAAAGTATTCAAAAGCTATTACAATAGAAGCGGTATAGTCTAAGATTATAGCAATAGCATAAAGGTCTTTGTGCAAAGAGTGAAATTCTTCTAATACCCCAAAGATTATAGACATTGATACTACAAATATGCTTATGGGTTGATAGGTTTTATAGGCGGTAGAAGATGGGACTTCAAACATTCTGAAAAGAAAACGTTTTATTGTTTTTAATCTCATAGAGGTTTTAAGAAATCTTTCATAATAGTCCTATCTTTATCCTTAAATCTAACGCTTGCCATATCTTTTGATATGTTTATCACCTCTCCTTCTCCGAAGACTTCGTGAAATACCACATCTCCTACTTTTATGCTTTTGTTTGAACCTTTGCTAGATTTACTGTTTTTCTTGTTTTCATTTTTGTAGTCTATGGGTTTGTAGCTTGTTATAGTTTGTGCAGCCATATCTTTTATGCGTGTTTTTGGCAACATCGATGTATCTAGAAAATCTTTTTTTATCTCTTTTAAAAAATCACTCATCCTTCCCACTTCTGTGTAGCTTAAAAATAGATGCTTTTTTGCCCTTGTAATCCCCACATACAAAAGCCTTCTTTCTTCTTCCATATCAAGGATATCATCAAAAGCCGATGAATGTGGAAGTATGCCATTTTCAAGCCTCGGCATAAACACCACTTCAAACTCCAAACCCTTCGCCTTATGTATAGTCATTATTTTAACACTTTTTGTACTGTCTTTTTCATCTTCTTCCATTAAAGAAAGCTCTTGTAAAAGCTCTTTTAAGACCTCTTTTTGATTACCTTTTTGTTCGGATTTAGCTGCTTCTATTTCAAAAAACCTTATTAGTTCCTTTATGTTTTCAATGCGTTCTTTGTAATCTTCTTTGTATTCTTGTTCTAGATATTCAAAATAGTTTATATCTTTTATAAGCTTTTCAACGTAAAAAGATATGCTTTCGTTGCCTTTTTCTAAGTTGTGTATCAATCTTTCTATAGCGCTTATAAAGTTGCTTTGTGTGTTAAGGCTGTCCTCAAAAAGCTTGTTTCCTAAAATGTACTTTGTAGCTTGGATTAAGTTTATAGACTTCTGTTTTGAGAAATTCACTATCTTTTCTATAGTTTTTTCACCTATACCTCTTTTAGGATTTGTGATGGCTCTTTGAAAAGATATAACATCTTTTGGATTTGTTGCAAGATGCAAATACGCCAATATATCTTTTACCTCTTTTCTTTGGAAAAACCTCAAAGCGCCTACCACCTTATGTGGTATTTTAGCTTTTACGAGAGCCTGCTCTATGAAGTTTGTTATATAGCTTACCCTTACCAAGATGGCTATTTCGTCTAAGGGTATATTTTTGCTTAGTTCTTCAATCTTTTTAGCTATCCATTCGGCTTCTTTTTCTTCGGTGGGATGCAGCGTGATTATGGGTTTTCTTGTAGTAGGTTCAACTTCTAGTTTATGGCTTTTTAAAATAGGGACAAGCTCTTTCCATTTTGCCTTTGAGTGGTTCAAAACTTCGTTGGCCAACGATAAAATCTCTGTAGAAGACCTATAGTTTATGTTTAGCTTTATTATCTCTGGGTTGTAATCTTCTATGAAGCTTATTATGTTGTCTGGATGGGCGCTTCGCCATTCGTAGATGCATTGGTTTGGGTCTCCTATGACGCATATGTTGTCATTTCTTGATATGTTTTTTATTATCTCGTATTGGGTGGTGTTTGTATCTTGAAACTCGTCTACTATTATGTAGTCAAAGAAGTTTTGATAGTAGTTTCTAAAAGCCTCGTCTTTTTCAAGCATATCCTTTAAAGCACCCATAAGGTATGAAAACGTAACGGCGTTTGTTTCAAGCATGGCGTTTAAAAACGAGTCTTTAAGCTCTAAAACCTTTCTGTCAAATTTGTTGTCTTCGTCTAAAGTCCTTATGCCCTCTATAGCTTGATTCACCGCTATATAAAGCTTTTTGCCTTCTTCTTTTGATATTTCTTGCCCTTTTAAAAGCCCCTGAAACAGCCTTTTGGAATCCTCTTCGTCAAGTACTCTGAAATCATCGTAAAGCCCAAATATGGCGTGATGTCTTTTTATAATTCTAAATGCTACAGAGTGAAATGTGCCAATCCACTCTATGTTTAAATTAAACCCCAAAGAATTTCCTACAAGCCTTATTCTTTCTTTTATCTCATTGGCAGCTTTGTTTGTAAACGTTATCATAAGAAGCCTTTTGGCTCTAACCTTTGAATCTTCATCAAGTATGAGATGTAGGGCTTTATGAATGATGGTTTTTGTCTTACCAGAACCAGCACCAGCTACTACTAAAATAGGTTTTCCTTTTGATAGCACCACTTTTTTTTGTTCTTCGTTTAGCCCCTGAAGTAAATCTATATTTGCACTCATTAAAATATCCTTGTAAACCGCGGTAGACTTGTTGTAAGCCGTGGCACCCTTGTCATCGTGGCACCCTTGTATCGCGTGGCAGACTTGTATCGCGTGGCATACTTGTTGGGCGTGGCACCCTTGTAGGTGGTCTTGTGTATATTGGTTCTATCAAAAACAAATTGCTTGGGTTGGTATCTTTAAAAGCTTCGTATCCAAGATAAGAAAACATGTGTTCGTAATCTTCTATATTTTTTGAATAGGTTTCTGGAAGTTCTTGGTATTCTTCTATATCAGATAATCTTTTTCCTTTCTCGTAAAAAGCCCCTACATAAGCGTTTGATATTTTTCTATATAAAAATAAATCTTCGTTTTTGAATAGGGTTTTTGCCAAAGCATCTATATTTGTAAACGTATATATCGGTTTTTGGAGAGCTATGGCTATGGCTTTTATGAAATTTATGCCTATTTTTAACGGAGTAGAGTAGCCCACCCCTATTGATACAAAAAAAGCGTCTATGGATGCAGGGTCTATCTCAAACTGATTGAATAAGTAGGGTAATAGATTTAACGTTTTTTCGTTGGTATCTTTGTAAAAACTTAAAATTGGTTTAGAAGCTTTTAACAAACAAAAAGACACATTGCTACTAGATGTATCTAAGCTTAGGACTATCATACATTTGAGATATAATCATAGTGAGGATAATTTAGTTCCCAAGCGTAAGATAGGTCTAAAAGTGTCTGCTCGTCAAAAGCTCTACCTATTATTTGAACTCCAATCGGTAGCCCGTTCTTTGTAAACCCAGAGGGTATTGATATGGCTGGAAGCTCTGCTAAATTTACAGAGACTGTAAATATATCGGAAAGATACATGGATATGGGATCATTTAACTTTTCGCCAAATCTAAAAGGTGGTGTGGGTGAGGTTGGGCTTATTATCACATCTACATCTTTTAAGGCATCTAAAAATTCTTTTTTTATGAGATTTTTAACAGCCAACGCTTTGCCGTAATATGCTTCGTAGTATCCTGATGATAATACGTAAGTCCCGAGCATGATACGTCGCTTTACCTCAGGGCCAAAGCCTTCATCTCTTGTTTTTGCGTAAAGCTCAAAAATATCTTTAAAATCTTTAGTCCTATAGCCATACCTTACACCGTCAAAACGAGCTAAGTTTGATGAGGCTTCTGCTGGTGCTATTATATAATAAACTGGTATAGCGTATTCTATATGGGGTAATGATATTTCTTTTACAGTAGCCTTGTTGTCTTCTAAGAATTTTACAAAATTTTTAAAAGATTCTTCTACTTCTTTGTCTATTTTATAACTCATGAACTCTTTTGGTATGCCTACTTTGAGCTCTGTCCTTGGTTTTAGGTTTTTAGAAAAAGCTGGCACTTCTACGTTTGCACTGGTGCTATCTTTTGGGTCATGTCCAGATATTACCTCTAAAAGAAGGGCTACATCTTTTGTATATCTACCAAAAGGTCCTATTTGGTCTAAGGATGAGGCAAACGCCACAAGGCCATATCTTGATACTCTGCCGTATGTAGGTTTTAGTCCTATAACCCCACAAAAGGAAGCCGGCTGTCTTATAGAGCCTCCCGTATCAGAACCAAGAGCCAAAGGCACCATGTTTGCTCCTACAGATGCGGCAGAACCCCCCGATGACCCACCTGGCACAAAGTCAAGATTCCATGGATTCTTTGTTTGAAAAAAAGCGGAATACTCGGTGGAAGAGCCCATAGCAAACTCATCCATGTTGGTTTTGCCTACTATGATAGCTCCTTCTTGTTTTAATTTTCTTATCACGGTAGCGTCATAAACAGATACGTAGTTTTGTAGCATTTTTGAAGAGCAAGTGGTGGTATAACCTTCTATGTTTATGTTGTCTTTTATAGCAATTGGTATACCAAAAAGCTTTCCTTTTGGTGTTTGAGAATCTAGAGCTTTTGCGCTATCATAAGCTTTCTCGTATATATCTGTCACATAAGCTCTTATCTTAGGTTCTAACTCTTCTTTTCTTCTTAAAAATGCCTCTAATATTTCAGAGGGTTTTACTTTTTCTTCTAAAAGCTTAGAAGCACTTTCTTTGTAAAGCATATCAGTCTTCCCCTATATCGTCTCTTTCTATGGTTATGTCTTCTACCGGCGGCTCGTAAGTGGTATTTGTCATGGAAGTACCCATGGTTTCTTCGTATTCTTCTGCTCCTTTGGCGGTGAATCTTGTCCAGGGTATAGCTTTTAACCTTTCGTAGGGTATTGGCTCTCCAGTCCATTCGCATATACCGTAGGTGCCGTTTTCCATCCTTTTAAGAGCATCTTCTATCTCTTTTAACACTTCCATGTCTCTTTGAGATAAAGATTCTAGTAGCTCTTCCGTGTAGTTTATCTGTCCTAAATCCTCTAAATCTTGAGGTTCTTTTGCTTCTTCAGAAACTCTTTTTTGAGCTTCTAACGTATCGTTGTACCTCGCTATTATCTTGGCTTTTTCTTCCAAGAGCTTCTTCTTTAATTCATCCAACTGCTTTTTTGTGAGATGTTGCATAAAACCCCCTTTATTACCATTGAGATGTAATCTTAGATTTTTTATTGAGATACTTGTCCACTGCCAAAGCTGCCTTAACGCCGTCTGCTGCTGCTATTACAGCTTGTTTTATGTTTGTGCAAAGTATGTCTCCCGCTGCAAAAACACCGGGGACTGATGTCATCATCTCTTCGTTTATCACAAGACAACCTTGGTCTGTCATATTTACTTGACCCATTAGGAAATCTACAGATGGTTTGTTGCCACCTATAAATATAAACACTCCATCGACTTCGAGAGTTGTTTCCTCGCCAGCCGAAAGCTTTTTAACGTGAAGCCCTTTGACGAGATTGTCCCCAATTATCTTTACTGGTCTTGTGTGAAGTAGTATTTCTACATTTGGCAAACTAGAAAAATGCTCTATCTCTTCTTGAGGAGCTCTTATTTTTGAAGAGGGTACTACAAAATACACCTTTGAGGCAAAACGAGCTATAAATTCGGCTTCTTCAATACCATAATCATCATCTCCTATTACTGCTACAGGTCTATCCTTGAAAAACGCTGCATCACAGACACCGCAATAAGATACGCCTTTGCCTAAAAATTCTTCTTCCCCAGGAAACTTGTGAGCTCTTTCCATAGCTCCAGAAGATACTATTATGGCTCTTGCTTTGTATTCTCTGCCGTCTATGGTATATACGCTTTTAATATCACCCTCTAAAGATGTGGCTATCACTTTACCTCTTTGAAATTCTGCTCCAAAGGCTTTTGCGTGGTCTCTCATCAATTTTAAAAGCTCAAAACCAGATAGCGGTCCTCTTATGCCGGGATAGTTTTCAATCTTTTGGGTTACCCCCAAAGCACCGTCAGCCTCCGCTCTATATAAAACCAATGTGGATAGCCCAGCTCTAGCGGTATAAATTGCAGCAGAAGCTCCTGCTGGCCCTGCTCCTATTATAATTACGTCGTAAACTTTTTCTTGATTGCTAAGGGTCAATTCCATATTTTCACTCCTAAAAAGTTAAATAAATATTATATCCAAAATCTACGCATTAGATATGATAAATTATACGCTGTTTTTAGTGCTTTTCTGACCAATACCATCTTGACAATGTTGTTAACTCATATAAATTAACATTTACTTATTTTTTATATAGGAGGTATGGTTTTATGCTTTTGCAAAAAGAAAGGATACCACGAGTAGCTTTGATGGAGATGAACGATATACACTTTGAAGAGGTAGAGCTTCTAAACAAACTTTACGATGCTATTAAAAACAACGAACCTATTGAGGAAGTGGAAAAACTTTTTGAAGATTTTTTGGCGGATGTGATTTATCATTTTGAGTTTGAAAACAACGCTATGAAAGAGACTGGATTTTTTGCTTATCCTATGCATAGGCAAGAGCATGAGATGAGGCTATCCGAACTAAACAAACTAAAAGAGGAGTTTTATGCCACTAAGAACAAAGAGCTAATAGCAAACTACCTAGAACAAAAGTTTGTGCCTTGGCTAATCATTCATGTGCCCACCATGGATACTGTAACTGCTCAATATTTGGCAGATTATCTATAGATTTTTTGCTAAGAGTTATTATATTAATATATAATAAATTTTTTATTCTTTAAGGAGGTGTTTTTATGCTTTTGGATTTAGAAACAAGGGCACAGCTAAGAGACATATTTGAAAAGAATCTCAAAGAACCTGTAAAGCTAAAACTGTTTTCACAAGCCATAGGTTGTGAAAGTTGCGGTGTGGCAGAAGATTTGATGCAAGAGGTAAAAGAGGTGGCAGGAGATAAACTGTCTTTAGAGATTATATCCCCTCTTACAAACCAAGAAATTGCCTCTTTGTACGGTGTGGAAAGAGTGCCAACTATTGTTATAGAGGGTGATAAAGATTATGGCATAAGGTATATAGGTCTTCCGGCTGGCTTAGAGTTTAATACGCTTATACATGGTATTATACAAGTATCTCATAGGGATTCTGGTCTTAAAGAAAGAACGCTGGAAATATTAAAAGAAGTAGATGTACCTATAGATATAATGGTATTTGTTACCACCTCTTGCGGATATTGCCCGGCGGCCGCTATCACAGCTTTTAAATTTGCGATGGCAAACGACTATATCACATCAAAAGCTATAGACGCATCCGAAAACATGGACTTGTCAGAGAAATTTCAGGTAGTGGGTGTGCCAAAGATAGTGTTGAACAACGGTCTTGCAGAATTTGTAGGCGCTCAACCAGAGGAAGCTTTCTTGGGTTATATAACATCTGTAGCATCTAAATTAAAAAGCTTGAATTAATTATCAAGGCCCCATCTTTATCGGTGGGGGTTTTTCATTTTTCACCGAGTACCTTTAAACCTATTTTCTTTTTAAAATCCATATACAAGATGTGAGAAGTATTTATGATATACTATTTATGAGTGTGATTTTATAGGAGGTGTATATGGATTTTATTAACCCTACCAAGATTAAGGTGTTTGGTGTAGGTGGTGGTGGTTGTAATGCAGTGAATAGAATGTATCTTGATGGTATAGAAAATGTTGAACTTTATGCTTTAAATACGGACATACAACATCTTAGTACGCTGGCAGTCCCAAACAAACTCCAAATCGGTGAAAAGATAACAAGAGGTTTAGGCGCTGGTGCCAAACCAGAGATGGGAGAACAAGCCGCTCTTGAAGATTTAGATAAGATAAAAGAAATACTTAGAGACACAGATATGCTTTTTATAGCAGTTGGTTTGGGTGGAGGTACTGGTACTGGAGCAGCACCAGTTATAGCTCAAGCGGCAAAAGAGATGAACATACTCACTGTTTGTGTGTGCACAAAACCTTTTAACTTCGAAGGGCCCAGGAGAGCTCAAGTAGCAGAAGAAGGTCTTCAAAAGATAAAAGATGTTTGTGATACTTATATAGTTATACACAACCAAAGGCTTCATGATATAGCGGATAGAAATCTCACCATAGGAAACGCTTTTAGAATGGTAGACGATATTCTTTCTCAGGCGGTAAGAGGCATTACAAGTATAGTAGCAACTCCTGCTCTTATAAATGTAGATTTTGCGGATGTGAAAACCGTTATGCAAGATGGTGGTCTTTCTCTAATAGGAATAGGCACGTCTAAAAATAGCGATAAGATAGATGTGGCAGTAGAACAAGCTATGCATAGCCCACTTTTGGAAGGAAACTCTATAAAAGGCTCCAAGAGACTTATGGTGACCCTGTGGATAAACCAAGACACACCTTTCACGGAAATAGAATCTTCTATAGCAAAAATAAGAGAAGAGGCCGACGAGAATGCCCTTATCATATTTGGAGCGGTGATGCTTGGTGAAAACGAATCACAAAATGCCAAAGTGGCTATAGTGGCAACTGATTTTGAAGAAAACGTGAAGGCTCAACAAGGTATGAAGATTATAAAATCCCAAGATAGAGAAAAGGATATGAAAAAAGAAGAAAGACCTAGAACTATCTCAGAAGTTCAGCCTCAAGAACCAGACGAATTGCCGGCTTATCTTAGAAGAAAGAGAAAGATATGAAAAAAGAGATATTTACACCAAAGGCTCCAAAGCCTTTGGGAGCTTACTCTCAGGCTGTGCTTGTAGACAATATGCTTTTTGTATCTGGTAGCATAGGTATAGATGAAGATGGAAATCTAAAACAAGATATAATCTCTCAGGTGAAACAATGTCTTTTAAATATTAAAAATATACTAGAAGAAGCGCTCTTTAGCATAGAAGATATAGTGAAGGTAAATATATATCTAACCCATCTTGAAAATTTTGCAGTAGTAAATTCTGTGTATGAGGAGTTTTTCAAAGAAGTTTCTATAAAACCGGCTCGTTCTACTGTAGAGGTTTCTTCTTTACCAAAGGGTGCTCTTGTAGAAATAGATGTTATAGCGTTAAAATCTTAGTATTTATGATAAATATTTTTTGCAAAAAATTTGCTATTATGTTATAATAGTAAATTATCTGGGGTAGCTCAACCGGCAGAGCGGGTGGCTGTTAACCACCAGGTTGGGGGTTCGAGCCCCTCCCCCAGAGCTTTAATCAGTTGCTAATCTTTATATATTCTACAAAACCCTTGTTGTCTAATATCCAAACAAAGCTGTGTCTTATCATTTCAGGAAATCCAAAATCCTCATATCCTACAGAAGAATAAGAACCTGCATCTACAGTGGCACCTTCTATAACCAAGGGTTGCGTTAAAAGATTGCACATATTTTGCGGTGGTTCTGTTAAAAACGTTGTTGAATATACATTTTGAATATTGTAGGATATATTTAACCCTCCGTTTAAAACATTTTGATAACAAGCCCCTTCGTTGTTTGTCCTAGAGAAGTTTGGTATTTCTGTCTTAAAGACGTCTGTAGTTATGTAGTTAAAATTTGAGCCTGTATCAAAAAATGAATTCCCAGCTGTGAAAGATGGTATGCTGCTTGTGTACGATGAAAATATCGCTGTAGTGGAGGGAAAACCTCCTCCGTTGTAAGATATAAGCCCGTTATTACTATTGTTGTAAGCTCCAAAAGTTAGCTCTCCTATAGGTGAATTGGGTGATGGGCTAGCGTAAAATGTATTTGAAAGCGCTGAAAAAGAAAGCGCATATGAATTTACACCATTTTGAGCTTCAAGATAATAAAAATAACAAAAAGAGTTTTGGGAAAAAATATTTGACCCACAATCTACACCAAAATCCCCTTGAGCTTCTCCGCTCGGAGAAAAAGCGATTTCTAGATAATCGACGTTTACAGGCATTACCACACAGGTATTTTTGTAGTTTGGGTTTAGGCAAACGGTAGCACTAGCAACTGTTCCAGAGTATGTGCTTCCATCTCCAAAAGTACCAAAAAAGGGCGTGTTGGTATAATCTGATGACGGAATATTGACCGCTGACTGGTTTACCAGTATCCCAGAAGCCCCGGTGTCTAAAAGTAAGCTTACTGGCTTCCCATCTATATACACTGTTATGATGGGTTCATTGATGTAATCGGTCCCTTGGCATATGTATGCACTGTTTGGCTGGTTTGATGTTGGGCATATTATATTGACTTGAGAACTACTAGATGAATTTGAGTTAGAGCTTCCACCACCACCGCCACCACCACCGCATGATGTCAACGTTAAAGCACACATGCCTATTAAAGCACCGTTTATAAATAACTCTTTTGATAAGTTGTATGTTGCTTTCTTATCTTTCATAAAAAACCTCTTTAAACTTAAATTAGGTTTTTGGCTCTATCTAATGTTATTATCTCATATGTAGCGTTTTCTTTAAGGATTAGTTTTTTTACGTGAAAGTTTTCTAAAGATTTTCTATGGGCTACACTTACTATTGTTAGGTTTTTAAGCTTTTCTAATAATAGCTTGTAAAGATGTATCTCTTTTTCTTCGTTTAAGGCGCTTGTGGACTCATCCATAAAAAGCCAATCTGGAGTATGTAGCAACACTCTTGCTATGTTTAAACTTTGCTGTTCGCCGGGAGAGAGCACTTGAGACCACAAGTTTTTGGTGTTTAGATCTTTTGAAAGATAAGAAAGCCCTACTAAGTCTAAAAGTTCTTCCAAATACTCGTTTGGTATTGATTTGCCGTCTGTGGAAGGGTATAAAAGTATCTCTCTTATACTTCCATAAGGAAAATAAGGTTTTTGAGGTAAAAACATATGGTTTGGTGGTAATTTTATAGTGCCTTCTCCAAAGGGCCATATACCGGCTATTGCTCTTATGAGTGTGGATTTGCCCACACCTGACGGTCCCATTATGATGGTATGTTCTTTTTTTTCTATCGTTAGATTTAAATCCTTTACTATAAGCTTTTCAGAATAAGGTATTTTTATGCTAAGATGTTCTATAGCGAGCTTATCTTGGCTTGGCAAAATGGATATTTTACTTTGACGCTGAGAGGTTTCTATGGCTTTTATATTTTTCTCGAAGGTTCTAAGCCTATCCACCACCGAGTACCATGTGGCTATAGAGGAATAAGAGTTTACTATAAAAGATAAAGACGATTGGACTTGACCAAAGGCGCTGGCTATTTGCATCACGTCTCCAAGCTGTATTTTTTTGGCAAAAAATCTTGGTGCTGCTACAAGGATTGGGAATATAATAGCTATTTGATTGTATCCGGATGTAAACCATCCAAGCATCTTTTGTCTTACCATTATCTGCCAGTAGTTTTGAAATACGTATCTAAAGGTGTCCATGAGGTTTTGGTGCTCTTTTTCTTCTGCGTTTAAAAGGGCTACAGACTCTGAGTTTTCTCTTATTCTTATCAAGGCAAACCTAAAGTTTGCTTCAAACATCTGTTGGTCAAAGTTTAACTTTACAAGGGGTTTACCAATTTTAGCGGTTATATAAGTACCTGCTATAGCGTATATTATGGCTGCCCAAACCATATAAGCTGGTATTGTGATTTTAATATGAAAAGCGTCAAAACTTATAGGACCAGATATTATCCAAAGCATTCCAACAAACGAGAAAAACGTCACTACAGAACTCATGAGCCCAAGAAATAGGCTTAAACTTTGGCTTATAAAGGCATTTACATCATCTGCTATACGCTGGTCTGGGTTGTCGGTGTTTTGCTCTATCACTTGCATATGGTAAAATTTTTTGTTGCTTACCCATTTTGATATGTAAAAGGATGTAAGCCAAGCTCTCCATTTTATTTGAAGCATCTGCTGAAGATATGTAGCGTAGACAGCCGATACTATAAAAAGCGTTGCCAATATGCTAAACTCTAAAAGCGCTTTCCAGAAGCCTTTTTCGTCAAAGTGCTGCAATGCGTCGTAAAAAACTTTGTACCATTTTGTAAAAAGCACATTTAAAAACACTTGAAAGAGGTTTAAAAAAATTATCACGAAAAACAAAAGCCAGGCTTTCTTTTTTTCTTCTGAGTGAAGCCAATAGGGTTTTAGTATATGCCAGAAGTCTTTCCAAAATGTTTTGTCTAGCTTACTTATACTACTGTCCATCCTATCTAATTTTAGCATTTTTACATGAAATTAATATGAATTTGGGCTTATAAGCACTGTATCTTTATCTATGACTTTGCCGGTGATAAAGGTTTTTGGATTGTCAAGGGGTTGAAGTCTTACAAACTTACCAAGATATCCGTTTTGCATCGCTTTTGCTTTTGTGGTAATCCTTATATAACCGTTGTCGTATATCACTCTTACGATGTCTCCATATCTTATAACGGGTACCATGCTTATCATAGAAGTCCTTATGGGCTCTCCTATCCCTATATTTTGTAAAGCCGTGGCTCCTATCACCTGACGCTTTGATACTACCAAGTTTTGAGGTACAAATCTAATGTATTTGACAGTGCTTTTGATATCGTTTTTTGTAATGATCTCTCCCCTTGTGATAAGCTTTTTTGCCACTATAACAGGTACTCTCCACTCTATATATGCTATGGCGTTGTATGTTCTTTGAAGTATGTTGTTTGAGTTTATGTTTATGCTGGCGTAAGCGTTTGGGCTAAGAGGCGGTATCCTAAGGCTTACCGATATATCTTTGGAATCTACCGTAAAAGGTTTATAAACAAAGCAATTTACAGAATCTACTTTTATATTTTTACCGTACTTTTTTTGTATTTCTTGTTTTACTAGCTTTTCAACATAACTTTGACTAAAAATTATCTCTTTTGAAAAGCCCAAAAAAGGTAGAAGAATTAGTAAAACAAAAACGCTATAAAAGGCTTTTTTCATTAACCAGTATAAAGGTTTGCTGCCGTAGAAAGCATGGTATCTGCTGCCGTTATCCCCTTGGCGTTAAATTGATATGCTCTTTCGGCTATGATAAGATTTACCATCTCATTTACTATGTTTACGTTTGATGCTTCTACATAGCCTGATAAAAGAGTGCCAAGCCCTTGAGTACCGGGATTTGATACTATTGGATTTCCGGAAGCTTGAGTTTGCTCATATAAGTTATTACCTATTCTTTTTAAGCCAGCTGGATTTACAAAGTTTGCCAGTTGAAGCTGACCTACCACTTGGACCCCTTGCTGACCTGGTATTGTAACAGCTACCGTACCATCTGGTCCTATATTTACAGAGGTAGCGTTTGGAGGTATTGTGATTTGAGGCTGTATAAGGTATCCATCTGCTGTAACGAGATCTCCATTGGCGTCCAGTTGAAATTGCCCATTTCTCGTGTAGGCTATGGTACCATCTGGCATAGCCACTTGGAAAAAGCCGTTTCCTTGTATAGCTACATCCAAAGGATTACCAGTTTGCTGGACGTTTCCTTGGGTAAATATACCGTAAGTCCCGTCTATGTAGGCACCAAGTCCAAGCTGATATCCTATAGGATTTTGGGAGTTTTGCGAGGTTTCCATGCCCGGGTCTTTTACAGTTTGATATACGAGATCATCAAATACAGGTTGAAGCTGCTTGTAACCTACCGTATCCACATTTGCCATGTTGTTTGATATAATATCAAGGTTTTGTTGTTGTGCTGTCATACCTGCCGCTGATGTCCACATAGCCCTAAACATACATCATTACCTCCAAACTTTAAATATATAACATACTTTCAAGTTTTCAATGCTTTTAGTATATGGTAACAGCATTTAGCATAACCTGTTGTGGTCCTTGGGAATAGCAGTTTATAGGTATAAATAGTTTAGGGAAAGCGCTGGTGATTGTTTGTAGTATAGCGTAGTTAAAGTTTATTGAAGTATTACCGCTTAAATCAATCCCGTTACTTGCGTTGTTAACATATAAAGCTCCGCTTACGCTTGTATCTCCTATGCTAAAATCTGATAAATTGTTAATCATAAGTAGTCCATTTATACTAGCTTTACCACCTATATCTATGTTAGCATTTTGAGCTATTAGAGTAGTAGGAGATGATGAACTACCGATAGTTGTATTACCATTCGTAGTATTGCCAATTGTCAGTGTTCCGAATACATATAGCAATCCTCCTTGTATGTTTAAATTGTTGCCATTTATATCTATATTATTCGCATATACGACTTGATTATTCCCAAATGTATAAGAATCCACAGTTAAAGTTCCACCTATATAGTAGGATGTACAGCTACTTGGTAGTGGCGTTGAGTCACAAGTAATACTTGACCCGCTAGCTGTAGCGTTGTCACCGCAATAGCATTGCTTATATTGATTAGTATAATTTGCCACTTGATTTTGTATATAATTTTGGAGGTCTGAGAAGCTATTAAATTGCGTAATTAATTGCGTTACGTCAGTGGATGTCGTTTGTTTTTCTGTAGGACTTCCGACTACACCTTGTGGATTTTGGGGATTCTTATTGTTTTGGCATGTGTATAAATTTTTTTGATTTACGTTGATTGTTAAATTAGAACCCTGCAGTATTCCTGCGGCTTCACACTGGTCTACGTAATCGCAACCATTTATGGCGGCGGAACCTCCTACGCTCAATGTACCATTCAACATCCCCAACGCAGCCCAGTTAGAGGCACCAGTAGATATAGCTATAGCTTTTATCACCTCGCCTCCAGTTTGTCCTGTGCCTGTTGCTTCTATGAAGCAAGTTCTGTTGCTGGTATCAGATTGTGTTATCACCTGTACTGTGCCACCAGTTGGAAGATTCGGTTGGTACATGCCACAGCCGTTGTTTTGGCAGTTGCAAACGTTGTTCATAGCGTTGTAAGCCACTTGCTGAAGCCCGTAATCTGCGTTGTAATAGGCTTTTTGATAGTTTATCATGGCAGCAGATGTCATATTGCCGTAGTATACAAGCATAGCACCAGCTATACCTATTACAAAAAGTATTATCATGACAAGCATTGTAGTGATTAATGTATAGCCCTTTGTTGCTTTTCTAACTGCGTCCATGGCTTACCCTCCTACTTATAAAAATCAAAGCTAAATGTTATAGAGGCCGCGCTTCCAGAGACATTTTCATTGCTTGAGTTCACCCCTATGATAGCCTGTATCATGTTGCATGAATTTGAAGAGATACATCCTTGCGGATAAGCGTTGAAATGAACACTTTGAACCGGGACTATAGGTTTAGTGTTTGTGGTGCTAGTAGCCTCATTTATAGTTTGTATATAAAGCCAAGTGTTGCCGTTGTCGCTTGGATTTGATTGGCAGAAAAACGATATTTGATAGGGAACTGAGTATAGTATGTCTCCAGGGTTTAGAGTAAAGCTTTGGTTTGTTGTAGCGTCTTGGATAGTATCTCCTGATATAGTAGCGTTTGGATTTGTGGTGGATATGCAGGGTGTATTGTTTGGAGTTAAGTTTATTGTAAACATATCAGGTGTTGGGTTTGAAGAGTTAGAGTAGTAGAAGTTTCCATATCTTACAAGATAATAATAGGCTGTGTTGCCGTTTGGAGTAGTGTCTGATAGTCTACAGCTTATAAGATTTGCATTGGAGTTGCTATCTACATTTTGCACCATGCCAAAGCCATACAAACTAGCATAAAACGTGATACTATCACAAGGACTTCCTAAGGATATAGATACATAGTTTGGTGCTGGTGGTGGGTAACCTCCATTTATGTTGCTTGTATTTGACGGTACTCCTACACCCCATCTATCAAAAAACTTTTGCATTACAACGTAAGCGTTGTAAGCGTTTTCTTCTGCCCCAGATATTGAGTTTGTATTAAAGAAAATCTTTTGAGTGGATTCGTAAAGCTCAAAAAGTGCCAGCATAAGGACTATGCTCATCGCTATTGCCACAAGCATCTCTGTAATGGTAAAGGCTTTAGAACGGGCAAACATTGTCAGACTCGCTATAAGATATGTTGTTGTAAGAGGCTGTGGCTGTAATCTGGCTACATCCATTGGTGGGCTTAGAGCACGTACCATTTCCATTTATAATATTTCCACCTTGGTTTATATTTAGGCTTACTTGTATGCCACCACATTGGACTGAAGACGGTATTGGTTGACCGCTCATACACATGGCTATACCATTTGATGCTGCTGTGATAAGACATCCATATATGAACCTGTTTTTTGTATCGTTGGCAAAAAAAGCTTGCAAGGCGGCAAACGTCATAATACCTATTGCCATAAGCGCTATAGATACCATCACCTCTGTAATAGTAAGCCCTTTTTTATCTTGTTTTAAAGCTTTTATCATAACAATCTCATTTATAGAATATATTTTTACAAATTGTTGTCTATGTTTTCTTCTAAAGAAGAAAGTTCTAACTGCTTTTTTACGAAATCTTTGTGAGTGCTACCATAAGTCTTTTTTCTTAATATAGAGGATTCTTTGGAAATTATATCTTTGGCGTCTTTATCAAAGGCTTTTGAAAAAAGGTTTAACTCTTCTTTTGTAAGAGATTCTAAAGGTTTTTGACGTTCTAAAGAGTATGCTACGATGTTTCCTACTATATGATGAGCTTCTCTAAAGGGTATATTTTGCTCTACCAAATAGTTTGCCAAGTCTGTGGCAAGTAGTAAATTGCCAGCATCTATGTTTTCTCTAAACTTCATATCTTTTACAATTAGTATCATCATCTTAAGGCTGTTTAAAATGGTGTTTGTGGCGTCAAAGATAGGCTCTTTGTCCTCTTGAAGGTCTCTGTTGTAAGTCATCGGAAGTCCTTTTAGATTTATCATAAGGTTTATGAGGTCTCCGTATATCCTTCCAGCTTTTCCTCTTATAAGCTCCAAGACATCTGGATTTTTCTTTTGGGGCATAATAGAACTTCCAGTGCAAAGGCTGTCTGGCAAATCTATAAATTTAAACTCTTCTGTGTTAAATATGATAAAATCCTCTGCCATCCTTGAAAGATGCATGGCTATAGCACTAAGGCAAAACATATACTCTATGGCAAAATCCCTATCTGCCACTGCATCCATTGAGTTTCTAGAGATTTTGGAAAAGTTTAAAATGCTCGCTTCTAAAAACCTGTCCAAAGGAAAATCTGCTCCTGCCAAAGCACCGCTTCCAAGGGTCAAGGTGTCTATCCTTCTGTAGGCGTCTATAAGCCTTTGGGAATCTCTTACAAAAGCCTCTTTGAAAGAAAGAAGATAGTGAGCCACCAACACCGGCTGGGCTCTTTGAAGGTGCGTGTATCCTGGTATTATGAGGTTTTCATACTCTTTTGCTTTTAAGATAAGCTGCTGTTTTAACGCTTTTAAAAGTTCAAAAATGTCTAATATGTGTTTTTTTAAATATAGTCTTAAATCTGTGTTTACTTGGTCGTTTCTTGAGCGCCCTGTGTGTAATTTTTTGGCGTCTTCTCCTATTAGTTCATACAATCTACTTTCTATATTCATATGTATGTCTTCTTTTGATATGTCGTAATTAAATTCGTTTTTTTCTATTTCTTCTTTTATCTTTTGGAGGCCTTTTTTGATGTTCTCGTATGAATCTTTTGAGATGACATTTGCTTTTAGAAGGGCTTCTAAGTGGGCAAAATCTTGTTCTATATCATAAAGAGCTAAAACCTTGTCAAAGCTTATGGACTCTGTGAAAAGCTCTACATCTTTTAGGATTTCTTCTTTAAACCTTCCAGACCAAGCTTTACTCATCCTGTTATTATACTATGTTTTATGAATACGACAGATATAACTGTGATTGTGCTTCCTATGGCTGATAAAACCGATATGGTGGTGGGTTTGGAAGATTTGAATATGTAAGTGTGTACAAGTATTGCATAGTAAAGCCATAAAAACGATATAACTATAATCTTTGGGTCTACGTAAAGGCTTTTATCGTAATAAAAAGACCACATCACACCAAAAAGTATGGTGATAGTTAAAAAAATAAAACTCATATTGATGGAAAGTTTTTCTATAAATATTAAAGTATAAATAGGGACATAGGTTTTGGAAAACTTTTTTTGCTTTATCTGCTTTTCAGATATAAGCTTTAAAAGTGAAAAAATACCTCCAAGCATGATAAAAGAGTAAGAGAGCCCTGCGCTTACAATGTGTATAAGGAATATGGGATTTAGAAGGCTTGCATGCTGATGCAAAAATACATTTCTTAAATTTGCCATGCTAAATAGAGCACCTATAAAAGATATGATAAATCCCACATTTTCTAAGTTCCTAAATTTTGTAAGAAGTATACCGTAAAAAAGCATGATGACGTTGCCAGAAAATGCCACTATAGCATCTATATTGCTAAACACTACACCAGTTTTTACGTTTATTATGAGCTTAACAAGATAAAACAGATTTCCAAGCATTATAAAGATTAAGCTATACTTTATCGTGTTTTTGGCTTTTAATGTATAAAGCAAGAAGCTTACAAACGCCATGAGATAAAATACGATATTTAGGATATAAAGTATCATACATCCACCAGCAAGTCGGTGCCTATACTTCCTATTATTTTTGCCTTTTTTACAACACCTGTTTTAGAGACTTTTTTGTCCAGTATTGCTATCCCATCTATCTCGGGGGCTTGGAAAAAAGCCCTTCCTTTGTCCTTTTTCTCTATTAGTATATCTATCTCTTGTCCTACCAAAGCGTTGTTTTTTTCTTCAAGTATATCCTGAGATAGGTTAAACACCTCTTTGTAGCGCCTTTGTTTTTCTTCTTTTGGTATTTTATCTTCAAGCTGATAAGCAAAAGTCCCCTCTTCGTGGGAGTATTCAAACACTCCTACAAATTGGAAAAGTTTTTGGCTTATAAAATCTAAAAGCTCTTCAAAGTCTTTTTCTTCTTCGCTTGGGTATCCTACTATAAAAGAGCTCCTCAAGATGGGTTTTTTATGTTTCATAGAGCTTATCTTTTCTAAAAGCCTAAAAATATCTTTTTTGGTGTAGCCTCTTCTCATGCTTTTTAAAACTTTATCAGATATATGTTGAAGCGGTATGTCAAAATATGGTAATACGCTTTTAGAACTATCTATAAAATCTATAAGCTCATCGGTTATGCTGTTTGGGTAAAGGTACATGAGCCTTATCCAAGGAAAATCAAGCTTTTCAAGGGCTTCTAAGAGTTTTATTATGCTTTTAAAAGAGTTATCCTCCTGATAGTAAAGGGTATCTTGAGATACTATGATGAGCTCTTTTACATCGTTGTCTTTGAGATATTTTGCTTCATCTACAAGCTCCTCTATGGATTTTGACCTATGATGTCCTCTTATATATGGTATTGCACAAAAAGAGCATTTTCTGTTGCAGCCTTCCGCTATTTTAAGATAAGCGTAATGTTTTGTGGTAATTTGCCTTTTTGGTGCCTCTAAAAGCTCAATACCCTCTAAATCTTTTATGTTTTCAAAGAAAATAGCTTCTGGTATTTCTTTCTGAAGCTCTTCTTTGTATCTATAAACAAGGCATCCTGTCACAAGCACTTTTTTACCATCTTCTACTGCTCTTAAAATGTGTTCGATGGATTCTCTTTTGGCTTGTTCTATAAAACCGCAGGTGTTTATAATGACGGTATCGGCTTTGTGATAAGAGCTTACGTCTTCTTTCTTAAAAAAACCAATAAGATTTTCTGAATCCACCAAGTTTTTTGGACATCCTAAGTTTACAAAGTTTATCTTCATATTAGATAAAATACTCTAATTTATCAAGCGTCTCCCATGGAAGTCCCTCTTTTCCAAAGTGTCCATAGCAAGCGGTCTTTTTGTATATGGGTTTTCTTAAATCTAAGGTTTCTATGATGTCTTTTGGATATAAGCTAAATACTTCTTTTATCCTTGATTTTATAACCTCTATAGGTTTTGTTTCAGTGCCAAAGGTTTCTATGTCAAAACCGATGGGTTCTTTTACGCCAAAAGCGTAAGCTATTTGTATGAGGACTTTTTTTGCCCACTTGGCAGCCACTATGTGCTTGGCGATGTATCTTGCCATATAAGAAGCAGCTCTGTCTGTTTTCGTGGGGTCTTTGCCAGAAAATGCGCTTCCTCCTGAAAAAGAAATATCACCGTAGGCGTCTGATACAATCTTTCTTCCAGTAATGCCGGTATCCGCTACTGGGCCTCCTATTATAAATCTACCGGCTGGGTTTATCTTTATCTTGGTCTCTTTTCTTAGCAAAGAAGCCGGTATTTGTTTTTTTATAATATCTTCAAATATTAATTCTCTAAGATGGGATAAGCTTATATCTGGGTCATGTTGCACAAACATGTTTATAGAATCTATGTAAAACGTGTTTTGGTCTTCGTATTTTATCCCTACTATCGTTTTGCCATCGGGTCTTAAAAAGGGCATCATACCTTTTTTTCTAAAATCAGATGTGGTTTTTGAGATTTTATGAGCATAGTATATGGGGGCTGGTAAAAAGTTTTCGGTCTCATCGGTAGCATAACCTACCACTATAGCGCTGTCTCCAGCACCATCTGAGGCTATGCAAAGAGCTATCTCTGGGCTTTGTTCGTTTATAGAACTTATGACCCCTGTTAAGTCTCCGTCAAACCCGTATTCTGGTTTTGTATAGCCTACCTCTTTTATAGCTTTTCTTGATACCATCTGCAAATCTACATAAGCAGAGGAAGATACCTCCCCCGCTATAAAAACAATGTTAGAGCTAAGAACCACATTTATAGAAACCCTAGAAAACGGGTCTTTTCTCATAAATTCATCTAATATCTCATCAGATATGATGTCTGCTAGCTTGTCTGGATGTCCTTCAAAAGGTGATTCCGCAAACCTTATCCTATCCATCTTGTAGCCTCTTCTTCACATAGGTTATTATGTCTACAGGCAACGGGTCGTAGCCGTACATGTTTGCCAAATGGTAGCTGGCAAAATCCCCTATGTATATATTTTTTAAAAGCCTTGAAATGTAAGAGTTTCCTTCTTCGGATATTAGTATCGGGTTAAAGCCTTTGTCTTTTAGTATGTCTATTGTCATGCTAACCCTTAGATTTACCCTTGGATGTTCTTTTTTATCAGCTACTATTACAAATCTGAGGTACTGGTTTATATCTGGGTTTGTATAGCCTACCACTTCGTTGTGATGCATCTCTGGTATATATGCGTTGTAGGCGGGAGTTTTTGCGTTTTCATTTATTTGGGTTTTAAATCTATAAGCGGCTGCTTCCGTAAGAGGTGTACCATATATGATGGGCACGTATCCAAAAAGCCCTTTTGCTATGTCTTTTGAAATCTCTTCATAATGTGAGCTTGAAGCTTTTAAATCCTCTTTTAAATCTAATATTTCTTCTTCTTTTCCAAAAAGCCACAAACAGGCGTTTAACATAAATCCAAGGGCATATCTTGGTGGATAACCGGTGGGTATTTTTATATGAGGTACGCCGTGCTCGTTTGATAATTTTTCCAACTTTCCGCCAGAGCTTATAGATATTATCTTGGCACCTACTTTTATGGCTTGTTTAAATATAGATATTGTTTCTTCTGTATCTCCACTGTAAGATATACATACCACGAGAGCGTTTTTATCTACAAAGGGTAAAAGCTCATACCCTTTTATAGAGAACACAGGTTTTTTGAATTCGTTTTTTAGAAGATAAGATTTCATTATCTCTCCTACGATACCAGACCCTCCCATGCCACTAAAGACAAGCATGTTAAAATCCTTTGACACCATACCATCGGTGTTGATTTTTTCAAACTGATTATCAAATCCCCTCAACATCTCTAATGCGCTTTTCATATCTAAACCTCCTTTTTAAATATTTTACCATTAAACATTACCTCATTGATGAAGATAAATTTTGTATGTTATAATGTCTTTTCAATGAAGTATATTCTAAAAGGAAAGGTGTTTGGAAGAGTTCAAAAAGTAGGTTTTAGGGCTTTTACCAAAGATATAGCGGATAGCTTGGGTATACAAGGCTATGTGAAAAATTTGGACGATGGTTCTGTGGAATTTGAAGCCATAGGAGAAAAAGAAGCGTTAGAAATATTTTTAGAAAAGCTAAAAGAAGGTCCAAAGTACGCTTTTGTCTCTGATATAAAATATAAAATGGAGGTTTTTGAAGATGAAGATTATCCAAAAAGCTTTGATATTTTGTATTAGTCTGGGGCTTTTAACATGGCAAGCCAAAGCTTACGAATGTCATTATTATAAAGTTAGAAAGGGTGATACGATAGATAGAATTGCTCTTAAATTTCACGTTTATACGAAATCCATAAAAGAGGCAAACCCATCTCTTAGGAGGCATAAATTTTTGTCTATAGGGCAAAGACTTTGCATCCCTTACAAACCAAAAAAACCAAGAATACCTACGATGAGCTACAAAGTAAGAAGCGGTGATACGTTGTCGGTGTTGGCAGAGCGCTTTGGCACATCTGTAAGAGAGTTAAAGGAACTAAACAATCTTCATAGAAATTTTTTAAGGGTAGGAGAAACCATAAAAGTACCTTACAACACGAAGTATGTAGAAAGGTATGAAGGCAGAAAGTATAAGCTTTATATTATCAAAAACGGTGGTACTCTAAGAGATGTTTCTGATGTTACTGGGGTACCGCTTAGAGTACTTGAAAAGTTAAATCCAGATTTGGTAGGCAAATACCTTAACAAAGGGGTTGTGGTAAAGCTTGGTAAAAAACATATAACTTACAAAAGATTAATAGCAAGAGCCAAAAAGCGTTATAGAGAAAATTATAAAACTAGACCATTACCAAGCCATCCAAACAATCTAGAATCTCTTACCAGACAAGAGGCTAATGAGAATGTGCAAAAACCAGCTTCTAAGGTAAAAATACCTTTACCTGTAGAAGGTCAAATACAAAGGGCACAAAGGGGTATAAATATAATTACCGCATGCGGCAAACCTGTTAAAACTATAAACTCAGGTATAGTGGTGTATAGCGGTGATGACCTCGCTGCTTACGGTAATATGGCCATAGTAGATGGCGGTGGTATTATAACGGTTTACGCTTACAACCAAAAGCTTTTTGTAAAGAAGGGTCAGATGGTAAACAAGGGTCAAACTATAGGCTTAGTGGGGACAAAACCTGGTACTTCTATTTGTGAGCTTCATTTTGAATTAAGGAGTAAAGACGGTACTCCTATAGACCCAATTACTTATTTTGGTAGATAGTTTGTTATAATATTTTATTATATTAAACTTTTGACAGGAGGAATTGTATGGATTTAAGCAAAATAGTAAGCAAGAATCCGCCAGACGATATCTACGCTTTTATAGAAATACCCAAAGACAGCAACATCAAATATGAGCTTGATAAAGAAAGCGGTGTTGTGTTTGTAGATAGAGTACTTTTTACCGCAATGTACTATCCTTTTAACTACGGCTTTATACCAAATACCTTAGCAGAAGACGGTGATCCTGCTGATATACTTGTCATATCTGAATTTTCTGCCGTTCCTGGTTCTGTAATAAGATGCTCTTTGGTAGGTATGCTTGAGATGGAAGATGAAGCTGGTGTTGATACGAAATTTTTGGCGGTGCCCCACAAGAAAGTAGACCCTTCTTTTTCTCATATAAAAGATGTAGATGATATCCCGCAGCATATAAAAGATAAGATAAAACACTTCTTTGAGCACTACAAAGAGTTAGAGCAAGGTAAATGGGTAAAGATTAAAAACTTCATATCCAAAGATAAAGCGTCTGAGGAGCTTAAGAAAGCGATAGAACGTTTTAACAAATGAGTCTTGTAAAGGACACTGCTTTAGAGACTATCTCGAAAGAGATAGAGGCTATTGAAAGTTTAAAGCTTTTAATAAACGAAGATTTTGAAAGAGCTGTAGAAGTTATACATAGCTCAAGCGGTAAAGTGATACTTACAGGAGTAGGCAAGTCTGGTCATGTCGCAAGAAAAATAGCTTCTACAATGGCAAGCGTTGGTACTCCTGCAGTATTTTTGCATCCAAATGAAGCTCTTCACGGAGATTTGGGTATTATAACAAGAAATGATATTGTCTTAGCACTTTCAAACAGCGGAGAGTCTATTGAGATAATCTCTATGATACCTTATATAAAAATGGTGGGCTCTTTGCTTATATCCATTACGAATAAGAAAAACTCTACCTTGGCAAAGCAAAGCGATATAGCGCTTATTTTAAATATAGATAAGGAAGCATGTCCTTTAAACTTGGCGCCTACTTCTTCTACCACGGCTATGCTTGTCTTGGGTGATGCTTTATCTATGAGTCTTCTAAAGCTTTCTGGTTTTAAGGAAGAGGATTTTGCCCTTTTACATCCAGCTGGTTTTTTAGGGAAAAAATTAAAACAGGTAAAAGATGTGGGACATTTTGGTGATGAGCTGCCTGTTGTAAAAAAAGATGCAAAAATTTACGAAGCTATCATAGAGATAACTCAAAAAGGCTTTGGTGCTACGGCTGTTGTTGATGAAGATGGGTTTTTGGTGGGTATACTTACAGATGGAGATATAAGAAGAATTTTGGAAAATAAGATAGATATAAACACCACCAGCGTTTACGAAGTTTGCACTAAAAACCCTAAAACTATATCAAAATCAGATATATTGGCAAAGGCGCTTTCTTTGATGGAGACTTACAAAATAACCGTTTTGATAGTGCAAGAAGACAAAAAACCAATCGGCATAATACATCTTCATGACATATTGAGGTATGGTATAAATTGAAATATTCTAATGTTTTTACTATTCCGAATGTTCTTTCTCTTATAAGGCTTGTAGTATCTCCTTTTCTATTTTTTCTTTTTAAAGTCGACATAAAACTTGCGTTTTTTTTATTTGTAGTTGTTAGTATTACAGATGCTCTTGATGGTATTATAGCTAGGCTTACCAACAGTATAAGTTTTCTTGGAAAGATCTTAGACCCCATAGCTGATAAAGTTTTGATACTTTCTTTGTCTTTTGCTTTTATAAAAGCCAAATATCAAATACCTATTATGTTTGTAAAGTTGATAATAGCGAGGGAGGTGTTTATAATCCTTGGGAGCATATTGTTTCTTTATTTTGGCATAGCACCAAAGCCGTCTTTTCTTGGAAAGTTAACCACCTTATCTTTGATAATGCTTTTTGCTGGACTTTTTTTTGAGAATATAAAGAATACCAAATTGGGCGTAGTGGATATATTGTACGATATATCTTATATACTTTTAATTTTAAGCTTTTTGGAATATCTTAGCATAGGTTTTAGAAATATGATAAGCATATCAAAGTATAAAGTTTTAAAATAGTTTCATGAAGCTTTTTATAAAGAAGCTTTTTATTTTTGTTATATTTATACTTGTTTTATTGGCAGCATCCGGTATAAAGTCTTTTGGGGTGGGACCAAATTTAAACGAATATTTAGAAAAAAAATTAAACCACGCTGTACAATTAATACACCTAAGAGATTATCAGGATGCTGTATCAGAACTTATGGATGTATACTCTATGGCTCCAAAAAGCAAATACGGTGAGCTTGCTTATTTGTATATAGCAAAGGCTTATGCTTATGAAAATTATTATAGTGCCAATATAGAAGGTGTTCAAAACGCAATAGTTATGCTTAATATGTATCCTTTTTATTATAAAGTACCTTCTTATATAGCCCTACAAAGGGAAATACTGGGAGATATATATCTTCTTTTAGGAGATTTTAACAAGGCAGCCGGTGTTTTTATGGCTCTTTCAAACGAGTATAAAGACGTAAACAAATACAAAATAAAATTAGCTTATGCTACTTTGAGAAATTACGATAAAAACGGTATAAGCTATATCCAAAATATACAAAACAAAGATATAAAAACTCCAGAGGATACAGCCCTTTATTATTTTGATTACGCTATATACTATTTTTTAACAGGCGATTATAGACAAACCACTTTTATGTTGCATGAAGCTTCTGATTACGATAGCTTCTTATCTTATCATCCTTACTTTGAGTTTCTTTATGGGTATGCTTTTTATAAAATGTCAGATTGGCAAGATGCTATGTTTCATTTGGAGCTTTCAAAAAGAAGAGATATATATGGAAAATATACAAACAAGGCAAATTTTATTCTCATGCATATATACTTAACCACAAAGGATTACCTTGATGCCCACAAAGTGCTAAAAGAGTTTTTAAAACACGATGGTCTTTTCTATAATCCTGTAGCGTATATATCTTTTAGTTCGTTGTGGATGCATCCTGATTACCTTAAAACTTACAAAATACCCTTTTACAAAGAAACCCTTGATAAACTTCTTTGGCTTCATTTTCCAAGCGTTTTATCTTTGTATCCGGACTTTGGTCTTCTTAGCTATTATCTTACGGATAATCTTAACCCTTCAGAGATTCAAGATATGTTTATAGGCTTTTTAAATATAAAGCTCCCGGATAATCCTATAAACTTTGACGATATTAATATATCTTTTGAAAAGCCCATAGACTATATAGTAAGTATAATATCTAAAGAAAACCCTTACGATAAAACTTTTGCCTACAGGCTTTATAGTATTTATAAGGAAGATCCTACTTTGTTTTCAAAGTTTTTACAACCAAATACCTACGAAAATATCTCGAGAGTTTTTGTATATATAGGTGATACTACTGGGCTTGGATTTACAAGCGGTATACAAGACCAAAATATAAGGACGTTTCTACAAGGAGAGTTTTATATAGAACAAGGAAATATAAAAGACGGTGTATCGGCGCTCAACTCTGTTTTAAACAATTTAAAGGGTGATGATAAGGAAGAGGCCGAGTTTTTGATAGGGTATTATACCGATAACGACGCTATGCTCGATAGATTTTTATCGCATAAAAACGTATATATGTCAAATAGATTAAAAGATTATACAAAACTTGCCCTTTTGGAAGATGGCATAATAAAATTAAACAAAAAAGATTATCAAAGTGCTTTGAAATATTTTAAGACGTATATAAACACTTATAACAAATCAAAGGACAATATGTATTGGTGGGCTTTATACAAAGCTGCTTACATTAGCTACTTGCTAAAAGATAAAAATGAGTTAAAATATATATTAGGTTTGGCTAAAGGTAGCCAAAATATGTGGGCTAAGGCTGCTATAGTTTTGTGGGGTGAATAGTTATGGGGCTTTTTAAAGGTGTAGATGAAGTAGTTCCTTATCTTGATTATACGTGGTTAAAGCATAAAATTATACTTAGCAACTTAGCAAACGCCGACACCCCCCATTATAAAGAGCTAAACGTAAGATTTGTACCCTTTGAGAAAGAACTTGCTCTAAAGATAACAAATCCAAAAAAACAAATACAACCCGTGCAAACAGGACCTCATTTTGATATATTAGAAAAAGAATCTGGTCTTGTGGGTAACGATAGAAACAACGTAAGCATAGAAAAGCAAATGGCCGAGGCAAACGCTAACTATATAGCCTATGAGACATATATGAAAATGGTGACGGACAACATAAATGAGCTAAATACAGCTATAAAAGGACAATAAGGAGGTAAACTATGCTTGATATATTCAACGCTTTTGACGTATCTGCTTCTGGCATGTATGCAGAGCGTATTAGGATGAACACCATTGCTTCAAACCTTGCAAACTATGAATCTTACAAAAACGACGGCACCCCTTATCAAAAGTTAGAACCTGTTTTTCAGGCGGTTTACGACAACAATTTGCTTTCGGATGGTTTGGTGCCGGTAAATGTAAGTGAGATTAGACAATCAAATGGCTTTAAGCTTATATACGACCCGTCAAACCCTCATGCTAACGCTCAAGGTTATGTAAGAGAGCCCAATATAAACGTTACAACCGAGATGGTAGATATGATTACGGCTACACAGAGCTACCAAGCCAATCTCAGCGCTTTTAATATGACTAAGAATATAGCTCAGTTTACTATAAATAGCTGGACATAACTATGGACAACATAATAAAAAGCATACCGGATTTATTCGCAAACAACTCTTTAGAAAAGCCTCAAAATCAGAAACATAAAGAAGGGGAAACATTTTTTGATGTGCTATCAAACTTCTTAAACTATACAAACGAAGTTCAGCAAACCGCTGAAGCTACAAAAAAGGCGATATTAGAAGGTGCTGATATTCCACTTCACGATGCTGTGGTCCAGTTTGATAAGGCAGGTGTGGTGTTGAACCTTCTTGTACAAGTGAGGAACAAGCTCTTAGATGCTTACCAAACTCTTATAAACACACAAGTTTAACGCTCTATGGATTTTAAAGAAATACTAAACAACTTAAAAGAGCGTTTTCAGGCTTTAAATAAAACCCAGCAAATAGCAGTTATATCTATACCTATAGTTTTGGCGCTTTTAACAGGAATTATTTTTTATCTGACCTCAAGAGTACACTATACAGTCTTGTATGGAGATTTAAACAACAGAGACATGGCTGCTATAGTAGAACAGCTTGAAAAAGACAACGTAAAATATAAAATAACACAAGATGGTAGAACCATATTGGTCCCAGAAAAAGAGGCAAGACAGCTTAGATTAAAGCTTGCAGCTATGGGACTTCCTACTAAAGGATATCCGGGTTTTAAGCTTTTAAACAAGATGCCCCTTGGGATAACGGATTTTATGCAACATGTGGAATACCAAAGGGCTTTAGAAGAGGAGCTATCAAATACTATTCTTGGTTTTAGAAATATAGAAAGAGCCAAGGTAAATTTAGCAATACCAAAACCAAGCATATTTATAACCGAAAACCAAAAACCTTCTGCATCAGTTTTTATAGAGTTAAAGCCTGGGGCCTCCATTACTAGGCGTCAGGTGATAGCTATAAGAAATTTGGTGGCTGCCAGTGTACCAGATTTAACACCCAATAGAGTTACGGTAGTTGATAGCAACGGCGTGGACCTTACTGAAGAACTAAACAATCCATCTTCTTATCTTACCAACGAGCAGTTGAGAGTGAAGACCGCACTAGAAAATTCTATCACAAAACATCTTGAGCAAGTCCTCGGTCAGGCTTTGGGTTATAACAACGTAAGGGTTGCTGTCGATGTAGAGCCGGATTTCTCTCAGGTGGAGACAAAGTCTAAAAATTACAATCCAAACACCACGGCTGTAGTAAGTCAACAGAAAAAGCAAGAGACCACCACTGGTACAAGTGTGTCTGGGGTACCGGGTACCGCTTCAAATATACCGCCAATGAACGGTCTTAGACCAAATGCCAACTTTCAATCCACTAAAAAAGAGGTTACTACAAATTATGATGTTAGTGTAGAAAAAACTCACGTGGTAGATAAAACTATACGCATCAAACGGATGAGCGTAGGTGTAATAGTAAACGCAGATCTTAAAAATATTAATTTAAATAGTATAAGACAGCTTGTGGTAGCTGCTGCTGGCGTTGATCCCAAAAGAGGTGATACGGTATCTGTTATAGCTGTACCGTTTTACAAGCCTGTGGTGCCAAAACCACCTATATACCTTGTATATGCAAAATATGGTATAGCAGGTGTTTTATTGCTGGTGCTTCTTGGAATATTGTTGTTTGTATTCTTAAAAACCAGAAAGAAGCCAGAGGTACAGGAACTTCCGGCTGTAAGCGCTGCTATGGAAGCTTTGGAGTCTCTTGAAACAGAAGAACTAAGAGAAAAGGCAAAAGAGCTTATCACTGTAGATAAAATGATAAAAGTGACCAAGGAGAATCCTGATAAAGTGGCTAAAATTATTAAACATTGGTTAACTGCCAAGAAATGATAGGTGGATAGAATATGGCTGAACAGGTTTTAGGTCAGGATGAGGTAGACCTTCTTTTAAAGTCTCTAGGTAAAGAAGAAGAGGTAGAGGAGAAATCTTTAGGTTATGAAAAGTTTGATATAGATGATTTAGAACATATTTCTCTTGGTACCATAGCTGGCCTTGAGATTATATTAGAAAAGTGGAGTAGACTTTCAAGGGCTAAGTTGTCTAGTCTGGTGGTGGCTATCAACAACGTTTACAAAGCAGAAACATCGCTTGTAAGATTTGAGGATTTGTTGTCTAAACTTCCGGTACCTTCTTGTATAAATATGTTTAATATTACTGGTCTAAAAGGAACACACTTTTTAATACTAGACCCAAGGATGATATATAGCATAGTGAGTGTTATATTTGGTGGGTCTGCAAAACCTTATAAGATAGAAGGTAAAGAGTTTACAAGATTAGAGTTAAAGATTATAAAGAAGGTTGTGGATTTGCTTTTGAGTGCTTTTCAAGAAAGTTGGAGTAGCATATTGTCTGGAGAAGTAATGTATCTAGAAACCGAAGTAAATCCAGCCCTTATAGCTCCTATGAACTCCAAAAAGGAAATGTTTATACAAGCTCATATAAATGTAGAGATAGATGGTATAGAATATCCGGTATTTTTAGCTTTGCAAAACTCCTCTTTGGAACCTGTGGTAGATAGACTTAGAAACGTATCAGAGGTGGCCGAATATGTAGACTACGATAAAATTTTAAAAGAGCTTTTAAAAAATATAAAGGTGAAGCTTTCAGCAACTATAGATGGCGGAAATTTTTATGTGAAGGATATATTAGACTGGGAAGTGGGGGATCAAATAATATTAAAGGCCCCAGCAAACAAACCTATAAAGATAAACGTAGAAGGTGTACCTAAGATGTATGGTGTTTTAGGCCGCTCTAAATCTAAAAAGGCTGTTAAAATATTAAAGATTTTAGAAAACAAGGAGAGTAGCTGATGGCAGAAGAAGAGAACAAACAAGAAGAACTTCAAGAAGAGGATGCCCAAGCATCTATTGAAAATCAAGAAAGCCAGCCCTCTCAAGGTCAAAGTGACGAAGATTTGATGAAGCTTTGGGAAGAGGCTATGGAAGCCCAAAAAGAGGTCCAAGCTTCTGAAGAGGCTCATCAGCAAAATCAACCTTCTGATCAAGAGCAAGATATATCCAAAGATTTGCAACGTATATTGGACATTCCCCTTTCTATCACCGTAGTGATAGGTACTACCGTTATTACTATAAAAGAGCTTTTAAATTTAAGACCTGGTTCTGTGGTAGCTTTGGATGAGTCTATAAACAGCTTTGTGTCTGTCTATGCCAATGGAAAACTTATAGCAAAAGCAGAGCTTGTGGTAGTTGGGGAAAATTTTGGCATAAGAATATCAGAAATTATAGAGAAGGAAGAACGCGTAAAGACGCTGGCAAACCTTTAAAGGTATCTTACCTTTACTTTGTCTTTTAACCGAAGGGCATCTTCTAAAGTAGCTAACGCTGTGCCGGGTTTAAGTGTTGTGGCGCTACCGGTGGCCACTGCGTATACAAGCGCTTCCTCATCTGAAAAGCCCATATACTTTGCGTATATAAAGCCGGCTACCGACGAATCGCCTGCTCCGATGGTGTTTATAACCTTTAGAGATGGCGGAATTGCATGCATTACTGTATTTTGGCTTACATACACTATGCCATCTTTACCAAGAGATACCAAAACAATCTTTACTCCCATTCTGTTGATCTCTTTAGCTGCTATAACAGCATCATCTATGGTTTTTATTTCTCTTCCCACTACCCTAGAAAGCTCGTGGCGGTTTGGTTTTATGATATCTGGTTTATGGTTTATGTTAAATTTTAGAACATCGCCATCGGTATCCAATACCACTGTAGCGGATTTAGCTTTTGCAATATCTATTATCTTTGCGTAAATGGCAGGTTTCAGTCCTTCTGGGAGTGAGCCAGATATAACTACGTAAGAAGGGTTTTCTAAGTTGTTTATTTTTTCCATGAGTTTTGTGAGTTCAAAAGGTGGTATATTGGGTCCTTTTGCGCTTATTATTATTTGGTTGTTGGTTTTTATAGTATTTATAACAATGTTTGTCCTTGTTTCTTCTGATATTTTTATAAAATCAAAATTTACCCCTTCGTTTATAAGAAGTCCTTCTATTTCAAGACCTGCAAACCCACCCACAAAGCCAAGGGCTATGTTTGGAACACCGAAATTAAACAACACCCTAGATACGTCTATACCTTTTCCACCAGCGTATTTCTCCTCTTTGATTATCCTGTTTGTGTCATCTATTTTTAGCTCATCAAGCCATATAGTCCTATCCAAAGCCGGGTTTAGCGTAATCGTATATATCATAGGTTATCCTGAAAAATTTTATATGCTTCTTCTGGTGTTTTATCGTGAAGTGTTATAGCGGATATGGCCTTTGTCATAGCTATAGCTTCTTTCAATGGCCTTTGGTGTATGTTTCTTCCTGTGCCGTTTCCTCTTACGCCAGCTTGTTTATAAGTATATAACTCTTTTAAAAACTCTAAAACTCCTTCTTTTGAACCACCTTCGCAAATTAGCCCTGTATTGCCGGCAGCTTCTACGGCTATTTGAAGAAGTTCTTTTACGTCTTTACCCTCTTCTCTTGGTACTTTTATTTTAGCAAAATCAGCTCCCAAGCACGCTGCCACACCGGCTGCTCCAGCTATAAGCTCAGGGTCATGTTCATTTTTTATGGCTTTTCCTTTTGGGTACATCCATAAAACAGCTATCATGTTGTTTCTGTGGGCTTCGTATACAAGCTCTGAGGCTTCTTTTAACATAATATGCTCAAACTCGCTGCCAAGATACACTGTGTATCCTATCCCTAATATTTTTACGCCTTTTTGTTTTAAATCCAATATTTTATCAAAATCATGAAGACTTGTACTTATAGGGTCTCTTTGTGTAAAAGGCACTAAGTTTGTTTTAGAGTTTACCTTTACAAGGTATGGTATATTTGGATATTCTTTAGCATATCTTGTTATAAGACCAAGCTGCGTGGCAAAAACGCCTATTTCTCCTTTTGATGCTATCTCAAAAAGATGCTTTGGATTTGCATCATCTTTGGCTATACCCTCACCATAAAAATCTTTGTTAAGATGCTCTATCTTTTGATCCCCTGCAAAAAGCATAAGATTTCCTGTGTTTTTTGTGGCTTCGTTGAAGCTTTTTGAAAACTCTTCTACACTAGAAACGTTTGCTGGTATGCTAACCTCAAACACTTTTACCCTCCTTTAAGATTATTATAGCATCTTTTATAAAGCTATTTAATCTTTTTGCCATAACTTGTAAGGCTATGTTTTCTTGATCTATAAGCCCGCTAAAATCTTTGACAGAAAAAGCTTTATCGTAGTTAAAATCTTCTATTTTGTAGGTGTTTTTGTGCTTCAAATAAAACCTTGCTTTTAGTATCATGTTGCCTTCATGGATAGTTTTAAAGTATGGTTCAAAATCGTATATATATATTGAAAGCTTGTAATCCGATATAGGTTTTTCTACCAAGTAAGGCAAAGCCTCTAAGAGATAGTTTTTGACGGTGCAATCCAAAGAACAAGGGAAACGGTGTTTTGCAAAATATCTTAGCTGATGCTTGTATAAATACGGCATATCGTCTGTATCTAAATATCTTGGAGAGCTTACGCTTGATATATATACCGTCTTATCACCCTTGTAGGTTTTGCTTGGCTTTATAAACTCTATGGTTTTTTCTTTTTGGACAAAAGCGCATGAAGATATGATTAACAGACTTAAAACCAAAAATATTTTTTTCATTTTGTCTCCTCCAAAGGAAATGGTTTTTGATGTTTTATTATAAGCAATGAGTTTGGGTGGTTTTTGATGTGTTTTATTAAAATCCTCATTTCGTTTGAGGTTTTTTGTATACTTTCTAAGGTTTTGTTTATCTTGGGATATACGTTGGTGGTGAGTGTGTTTGAATTTGTTTTTAGGCTTTTTAGAAGAGTATCAAGCTCTTTGGTTTCTTTGTTTAGATTTTGTGCTAAGGTTTTGTACTGTGTTGCTGTATCGTTTATATCTTTTACGTTTAGCTCATTTATCTTAGTGTTAAAAGCCGCCAAGACCTTATTTGTATTGGATAAAGAGCTTTTGGAGGCTGTGATAAGAGAATTTAGATTTTTTATGGTATCGTTGATATTTGCAAACAACAAATCAAACTTTTTAGTATTTTTAGAAGATATCAAATTGTTTAAATTCTTTATAAGATTGTTTGCAGAACTAAGTATTTGAGGTATATAGTTTGATATTTGCTGAAGCTCTGAGGGTTTCATAGGTATCACGTAAGAATCTAGTTTTTCATCGTAATATGCTTTTACTCCATTTTCTCTTTCTAAATCTATGTAAGAAAGACCTGTTATGCCAGCTATTCCAAGGCTTGCTATTACATCCTTTTTTAAGTCCAAATTTTTTTCTACAGATATTTTTATTTCAAGGGTTTCTTGATCTTTTGCTATCTTAATAGCGCTTACTTTACCCACATCTACTCCTTTGTATTTTACCGGTGAACCCACAGATAGGCCACTTACCGAGTATTTTGTAAGAATGTAATAAGAGTGTAGGTCTTTATCTTTAAAAAAGCTTGTGGAGAAGTATACGGTAGCCAATGCAACGCTTATGCTAAATATTACAAAAAAACCTACCAACGTATATTTTGGTTTTCCTTCAATCATAACAATGTCCCCTTTGACCTTTTATAAAAGACTGTATAAATGGATGGTTTTGGGCTTTTAGCAAGGAAGGATGACCGTTGAAGATGAGCTTTTTATCGTAAAGCATGAGCACCCTGTCTACTATTTTCAAGGAGGCGATATCGTGAGTTACCATAACCACTGTAGTGCCAAGATCATCCCTTATAGATTTTATAAGGTTGTCAAATTCATCGGCAGAGATTGGATCTAAACCAGATGTGGGCTCATCTAATATAAGAATATCTGGTTCTAAAGCCAAAGCCCTTGCCAAAGCCACTTTCTTTTTCATTCCCCCAGAAAGCTCACCGGGATATGCCCATATATTTTTAAAACCAACCATATTTAGCTTTACAATTGCATTTTTAAAAGCCATATCCTTTGAAAGGGAGGTCTTTTTTAAAACAGGATACATTACGTTTTCAACACTTGATATAGAGTTAAAAAGAGCGTTAAATTGAAACACCACCCCTATCCTATCCCTTATTTTTTGTATTTTAGCCTCATCGTCGTATTGTATTTTTTTGTTATCAAACAATATATCACCAGCTTTTGGTTTTAAAAGAAAAAGCATAAGTTTTAACAAAGTGCTTTTACCAGCCCCACTCCCACCTACAATAGCCACTATCTCTGATTTTTCTATTCTAAAGCTTATATCCTCGTGTACGATATAATCACCGTAAGAAGAGTAAACATGTTTAAATTCTATCATATACCTATCTTTGCAAAGATAATAGAAAACAAAGCATCTATTACGATGATACCTGATATGCTTATCACTACGCTTTTCATGACGTTTAAGGTAACCTCTTCTGGTTTTTTACCAGAATAAAATCCAAAGTAAGTACCTATAAGCCCTATGTATGCCCCAAAAAACGGCGCCTTTATTACCCCTATCAAAATTTGACTTATCCCTACGGTTTCTTTTAATCTATCAAAAAACATGTTAAGAGGTATATTTAAGTAGATTTTAGCTATTATAGCACCGCCAAACACCATTATGTTGCTAGAGAAAAGCACTAAAATAGGCGTTATCAAAGCAAGAGTGAGTATCCTTGGTACACCAAACACTACAAAAGGCGATATACCCATCACTTCAAGAGCGTCAAGCTCTTCATAAACGTTTCTTATGCCTATGTTGGCGGTATAACCGCTACTTACTCTTCCTGCTAGTATAATTCCTGTTATAAGAGGCCCAAGTTCTCTAAAAGCCGATATACCTATCAGATTTACTATAAATATGTTTGCGCCAAAACTTATAAGCTCACTGGCGCTTTGATAGGCTATTACTACCCCCACCAAAAAAGAAAGTACCCCCAATATAAACAAAGAGCCAATGCCAGAATTTTCTATCTCTTTTAAGAAAGACCCAAGCTCTATATCTTTAGCATTGCTAAACATCTGATAAAACAATGCTCCTATATAATCTAAAAACATTAGAGATATTTTTAGGCTTTTATCTTTTCTGCTTTTTGAAGCTTCATAATTTAATAGCTCTTTTACTTTTTGTATAAACTCTATATGTTCTTTTTTGCCTATAAGCTTCTTGTCTTTATGTGTTTCTAAAAGCTCCAATACGAAGATAGCTCCAAAGGTATCTATTTTATCAACATCTTTTATATCTATTGCGTGGTCTTTTATTATCTTAGATATATCTATCTTCCCCTCAAGTGTTTCTTTGGTTAAATCCATAATAGCCTTAATTTTAACAAAAACATCTTTTATAGTGTTATAATTAAGATTATGAAAAAGTTTTTATATGTATCATGTTTGATTAGTTTTTTGGCTTTTGGTGAAAATGTAGAGATTACCCAACAACCAGCCCAGTCAAACACACCACCTCAGACATCACCCAGCCAAACAACGCCCAGTCAAAGCCCCACTTCACAGCAAACCAACGCTTCGTCATCTCAATGCCCTACGGAGGATTCCATAAAGGGATACCTTGTCTCTCAAAATTTAGCTACTTATAAAATATTGGCTATAATACCTTCTAAAGCTGTGCCCGGCTATTGTGATGTTATATTAAAAAATACGGACAATAAAACATTTTTTATGAGGATAAGAAGCGATATGGCTTATGTGATAGCTGGAAACGTGATAAACGCAGCAACAAATGAGGTGCAAAAGCCAGATATGTCTAAATATACAAACCAGCAAAACTCTACACAGCCAGGTTCTCCATGATATCTTCTTTTATAGTGACGGGCTTTTTAGGTGCTGGCAAAACTACTTTCATGATCAATGCCGTAAGAGACTATTTTAAAGATAGAAAAGTAGCTATTATAGTAAACGAGATAGGCGATGTAGGGGTTGATGGTAAAATCCTTCAAAACGTTTATTCTAACGTGCTTGAACTTCCGGAAGGATGCATATGCTGTAGTTTGCAATCGGAGTTTGAAAAAGGAGTTTACGAGATTTTAGAAAAATACAATCCAGACTTTTTATTTGTGGAAACCTCTGGGGCTTCAAATCCTTTTCCGATAATGCTAAGCCTTCAAAATATAGGCTCTTTGCTAGAAGCTGTCATATGTCTAGTGGATGCGAAAAACTTCCGCAGTTATAAATCAAACGAAACTTTTCGTTATCAAATAGGTAGTTCAAATATAATAGTTATAAACAAAGCGGATTTGGTATCTCAAGAAGAGTTAAAATTAGTAGAAGAGGAGTTAAAAGCTATCAAAAAAGAATACAATTTAAAAGATTTTCTCACAAACGAAGAGTTTTTCAAAAATTTTAAAATATACGTAAGTTCTTACGGCAAGGTGGAAAGCGGCTTATTTGAACATACATATCCAATAAAAGATTTACCAAACTTACCAGAGCAGCTTGCAAATGTCAACCATCTAAAAGAGTCAAACATAGGAGAATATATAGTGTTTTTAGAAAAAGAGCTTTCATATGAGGATTTGGACAAAAGTCTAAAAAATTTACCTGCAAACGTATATAGAGTAAAAGGCATTGTAAAGCTAAAAGATTTTGATACTTATATGGTTTTAAATTATGTTTTCGGATATACCGAGCTAAGCCCCATAGAAAATTATAGCGGGAAGTCGTTTTTGGTGTTTATTGGTGAAAACATAAGAAAAGAAAACGTTTTTGCCTTATAATAAAAGTTATGGGTGTATTGTTTGATAAGAAAGATTTTTTACCCCTTTTAGGATATTCGTTTTCTTTGCTTGGTAGGATAAACAAGGAGCTAAGCTTAGCAGAAGATTTGAATGTTCTTAGAAATATAACGCTTCTTGGTATAAGCTTTGATAAAAAAGATGATAGTATTGTAAAAGCTTTGATAGATTCTACAAGAGCTTCCGATGCTTTCTTTGTATTTGATAGCTTGGTGGTGCTTTTACTTTTTGGCACAAACAAAGAAGGAGCTATACATATAATAAACGAGCTAAAGGAATTTTTTGGAGAAAATATGTCTTATGCTATTGTTACATCACCAGAGGATGGTAAAGATGCTTCTTCTCTTGTAGAGAATTTTAGAGGCATGCTAAAGTTAAAGCTTTCGCTAGATATTTACAATCTATAAGACTTTTTATATTTAATTGTTTCAAATATCATACTTGATAGACCTATACCCATTACCGTTATGATAACCAAGAAAAATCCTATGTCAAGGTTGTGAAGGTTGTGTATTTTTATCGGTGTTTTTATGCTAAACTCTAACCATTCTGGTTTTAAAAGCCCCAAAACTCCTACTATAAAAAAGAGTATTCCACCAAAAAAAAGTGTTCTTGCAGCAGTAAGTCTTGCTATGCGCCTTGATACTTCGGGTGGTAAATTTAAAGATTTTCCAAGAAGCCCAAACAGAGTACCCATTATCACTTGCACTGTGGTGGTGCCAAGCCCAAACATAAATCCAGGAAGCCATCCGGTATAAGCGTTTGGCATAGATGGAGCCAATACTGTGTATATTATGATTGCAAAAGCCCCAAAACCCCACCCTGCTATAAATCCATGCAACATCGCCATCTTTATAGTTATAACCTCGTGGGTGTCATCTATGGTATGTCCAAGGAGTGCTTCTTTGTGATGGGATGTGTCTATTTTGCCAAAGTGTATGTGGAAAATATCTTTGTATTTGAATACGTAGAATCCACCAAAAGTCATAGCCAAGCCCACCAACACGTATATAATGTATTCTAATGCGGGTATTTTTAAAAAGTTTACTAAAGAAAAGTAAGCTAACTCGCTTGCTATAGCCCTTTGCAATGTAAAAGCTAAAGAAAACGATAAACCCACTAAAAACCCTTTTTTGGCAGAATAGCTACCTACAGAATAACTAAATGTTATAGGCCATGTATGTTCGTCTGGTGTAATACCGTGGATTATTCCAAGAAGATAAGCGGTAAGTAGCGTAAGATATACGTTGGAAGGGGTTGTCACATTGTATAGGTCTATCATCGGCAGTTGTAAATACTCATATAAACTCTTGCTATCGATTCATAAGAAAAATATATGAGTATTAATCCTATTAATTTATATACGGCTTGGTGCTTTAGTCTTGTAATATATTTTGATACAAAACCAAAGCTAAACATGGTAATCATTGTACCCATACCAAAGCTAAGCATGATAAGCATGCCTTGTATTGGGTTTTTAGAAAGAGCAGCCAAAAGCAAAAACCCATAGACTATGGGACATGGTAAAAGCCCGTTGAAAACCCCTATTAAAAACGGTGAAAAAATGCTTTTTGTATTTGATAAGATGTTTATTATATATATGATGCCTTCATATAGAGGATTTAGGAAACCTATACTTCCTATAGCCTTTCCAAAAATTAGTTTTATACCTAAAAAAGCCATCAATACACCTATAATTATAGAAAATATATCAGATATGTATTTTATATTGTTTACAAGGGCTCCAAACTTCATGCTACCAAAACTTACTAAAAATCCAAGAAACACATACGAAAGCACTCTACCTAAATTGTATAGGAAAAGATATAAGGCGTTTTTTATGTTGTTTTCATCGCTTAGCTTTGATACGCTGGCTGGAAATACACCACACATACCATAGCAGTGAATAAACGATAAAAATCCTGAAACAAATGTAAGTATATAGCTTGTCATATATCTTCCGCTTCTAACCTTTTTATAGCTGAAAGCGGTATTCTATAGGCTCCATTTAATTTCACTATGCGCTCTCCATCTTCTGTCCAAAACCTACCGCACTGTATCATGCGGTAGATGGTTTTTGTGCTACAACCTAGCAGTTCAGCCAACTCTTTTACAGTAAGGTACTTCTTTTTTATGTTCATCGCTTGACCTCCTATACTAACCACATAGTATTAGTATAACCAATAATGGTTAGGAGGTCAAGTTATGAAAATGTCGCTAAATCAATACCTTACTTCTTTGCTGTTTTTGCGCTCTTGGTGTTTCTCGCTACTTTTGTTTTCTTCTCGGCTGGGCTTTCTTCGGCGATGTCGGGAAGAACTTTTAGAAGTTTTGGCTTTATCTCTTCTATGTAATCTTTCATATTTCGTATACGGTAGTGGATGGAAGAAAAATCTGGTACTTCTATACCTTTGGGCACTATCTCTTTAGCCTTTTTTTCCAAATCTCTCAGCGACCAACCGTATTTTTCCCTCAGAGCTATCAAAAACAACACCAACCTATCATCATATTTCTTGGGTCTGCCAGGTCTTTTACTCTTTTTCGCCGATACATTCGGCAAATAATCCTCAAGCTTAGCCAAATGCTGCTCTAACTCTTTTTTTGTCATCATAACTATTATTATAACACATCTATTTTTTAAAAGCTAAAAATATTCCTTTTGGTATAAGAAACTTATCTATGGTAAACATGCCTTTAAACAAATCTGCATCACCACCGGTAATCACTACTTCCACGTTTTCTTCGTTTTTTATGGTTTCTATGGTACTAATTAGCTCCTTTAAAATGCCTAAGGCTATAGCTTCTTTTGTGTTGGAGGGTTTTTTCAGCGCCAACAACTCTGATATATTGTTAAACTCATCTTTTAAAGCTGGAAGATGGGGTATGCCAGCATGAAGTATCTCTTTTCTTTGGCTAAGTCCTGGGGTGATGTATCCATATTCTATCTTCATGCTTTTAACAACATCGTAAGTAATAGCGCTTCCCATACTCACTACAAGTATGCCACGCCCCACAAGTATGCCACGCCCTACAAGTATGCCACGGTTTACAAGTATGCCACGGTTTGCAAGTATGCCACTATTCTCAAGTGTATCAAGGTTATTGGGCATATCTTTTGAATAGAGCCAATAGGCGGCAAAAGAGTTGATAAGTCTATCTATACCATATCCTTCGTAAGGGCTTTTAAAGTTTGTGAGCTTTTCAAATAATGGTGTGTCTATTTTTTTAAGCTTTTTTATTATTATAAAATCTTCAAACTCTTTGTTGGTAGAGATGGTGTATATCTCTTCTTTGTAATTTTCTATATAATATTCTAAAATCTGTTTTTTTGCTGATATATCAAAAATAATATCTATGTCATCTATAGATTTTACTTCGTAGCATTTTATCCTAGTATTTCCAATGTCTAGTACTTTCAAGGTTCTAAGGAGTAGTTTGGAGCCTCTTTTGTTATTATTACGTCGTGAACATGAGATTCTCTATAGCCAGCCTGTGTTATTTTGATAAACCTCGTATTTTCTTGCAAAGCCTTTATATTTGGACTTCCCGTATATCCCATACCAGACTTAAGACCACCTACTAATTGATATAAGACGTCTATTACGCTGCCTTTATAGGGCACTCTTCCTTCTATGCCTTCTGGTACAAACTTCTCTAAGTTTTCTTGGGAGTATCTATCCGCTGATTTTCTTGACATCATAGCCCCTAAAGAGCCCATCCCTCTGTATACTTTGTAAGCTCTGCCTTGATAAAATATGTGTTCGCCCGGTGCTTCATCTGTGCCAGCCAATAGATTCCCAAGCATTACAGAGCTGGCCCCTGCTGCTATGGCTTTTACTATATCTCCAGAGTGTCTTATGCCACCATCTGCTATAATTGGTATATCGTATTTTTTGGCTACCTCATAGCAATGGGCTACTGCGCTTAGCTGTGGTACTCCAACGCCACTAACTATACGTGTGGTGCATATAGAACCAGGACCTATACCAACTTTTACTGCGTCAACACCAGCTTTTATTAGATCTTCTACGGCTTTTGGTGTTGCTACGTTACCACCTATAACCTGCAAATCAGGGTATTTGGTTTTTACTTGCTCTATGACTTCTAAAACCCTTTTAGAGTGTCCATGGGCTGTATCTACAGCTATCACATCAACCCCAGCATTTACTAAAAGCTCTAAACGGTGCATCGTATCAGGGCCAGTTCCTATGGCGGCGCCTACCATGAGCCTTCCATATTTATCTTTTACGGCCTCTGGATACTGGATACGCTTCATTATATCTTTTATGGTGATAAGACCTTTTACTCTACCCTCATCATCTACTATAGGAAGCTTTTCTATCTTGTGCTCTCTTAATATCTCTGTAGCGTCTTCTAAAGATATGCCTTCTTTGGCGGTAATGAGGTTTTTTGATGTCATAAACATAGAAACTGGCTTTGAAAGGTCGTGAGTTTTTATAAATCTTAAGTCTCTGTTTGTGAGTATGCCTATTAGTTTCTCATCGTCATCTACCACTGGAAGGCCCGATATTTTGTATTTGTCCATAAGCTTTTTAGCTTCTTTCACCGTATCTGTGCTTTTAATGGTGATAGGTTTTAATATCATGCCGCTTTCAGATTTTTTTACGAGTTCCACTTCTTTAGCTTGCTCTTCTGGAGTCATATTTCTGTGGATGATACCTATACCGCCTTTTCTTGCCATTGCTATAGCCATCTTATACTCTGTGACGGTATCCATGGCTGCGGATACTATCGGTATGTTTAGCTTTATCTTTTTTGTAAGATATGTAGATACATCAGCCTCGTAAGGCAAAAAATCTGCGTAAGCAGGTTCTAACAACACATCGTCAAACGAATAATACTCTCTAAGATTGTGTTCTAACATAATTTTATTATATACTAAATAGCTTTTAAGGGTAGAGGTTTTTAAAAGCCAAAAACCAAGAATTAGATTATATTAATAATATAGGAGGTTTTTATGTTTGGAGATTTGTTTGACAATCCTTTGAAGCTTGTGCTTATATTTGCAATAGTTTTGGTGCTTTTCGGAGCAAACAGATTGCCTGAAATGGGTAAAGGTTTGGGAGAAGGCATCAGAAACTTTAAAAAAGCCCTTTCAGGAGAAACTGAAGAAAAGAAAGAAGAGGAAAAACCCAAAGAAGCTAGTCAATAACAACTTATATAAACTAAAAATTTATTTTTTTATGATATAATATTTACGGAGGTGTTTATATGTTTCATATGCCAAATATTACTGAGCTTATAGTCATATTTTTTGTGGTGTTTCTTCTTTTTGGAGCAAATAAACTACCAGAAGCTGGCAAAGGTTTAGGAGAAGGTATCAGGAACTTTAAAAAAGCTCTTTCTGGAGAAGCTGAAGAAAAGATAGAAAAAGAGGTTGATGCGAAAGAGGTAAAGTAAGATGGGGGTAAATGATTTGAACAATATTATAAAACAACTTTTGGAAGAGATTAAAAATTTAGAAACAAAGGTAGAAGATATAAAGGCTCCCATAGAGGAGACCTCTAATCTATTGCCATCTGCCAGCGCTTCTTTGCAAGATGTTATAGAGTTTACCGAAAAAAGCACCCACAATATTATGGGCCTTTTAGATGCTATTGAGGCTAACTCTAAAAAGATAGATGAAGATGTGGATACTTTACTAAAATTTGGTCCTACCAAGACGATAAACACGATTTTAGAAGATATAAAAGCGTTAAATCAAGACAATCTTAACAAGCTTATAGAAATATACACGGCTATGTCTTTTCAAGATATTACGGCTCAGCAGATAAAGAAGGTTATCAAAGCCATAGAAGATACAAAAAGAAGGCTTCTTCAAATGGTGGTAAGCTCCATCGAGGCAAGCGGAAAAGATGAAACTACAAAAGAAAAGATTATTGGTAAAGCAACGGAGATTTTAACTGGAGAACGTATAAATCAAGACGATGTGGATGAGCTTTTAAAAGAATTTGGATTATGAAGGAGGTGCTTTTATGCCTTTGCCACCAAGAGATATAAGAATACTGGTAGTAGACGATATGTCCACGATGAGACGTGTTATCAAAAGCATATTAAACCAGCTCGGATATTCAAATATTGAAGAAGCCGAAAATGGTAAGGAGGCTTTGTCAAAACTAACTTCTTCTCATTTTGATTTTGTCCTTACAGATTGGAACATGCCAGAAATGGATGGTTTGGAGCTTACTAAGGCCATAAGGCAAGACCCAAATCTTAAGGATTTACCTATATTGATGGTGACAGCAGAAGCTAAAAAAGAAAATGTGCTTGAGGCTTTAAAAGCCGGTGTAAGCAACTATATAGTAAAGCCTTTTACGGCAGAGGTCTTGAAAGAGAAGATAGAGAAAATTTTTAAATAGGAGGGTTCTTATGAAGAGTATTTTCTGTAAAGATGTGATGCAAGAAAACGAAGAGCTAAAGAACAAGCTTGAAATGTTGGAAAGAGAAAAGCAAGAGCTTGCCAAAAGATACGAAGACGCTACTTACAAGCATCAAAGACTTGAGGAAGAACTAAAAGCTTTAAGACAAGAAAACCAAAGATATAAGGAAAAATTTGAAGCTATAGAAAGAGAAAAGAACAAGCTTGAAATGTTGGAAAGAGAAAAGCAAGAGCTTGCCTACAATTATCAAAGACTTGAGGAAGAACTAAAAGCTTTAAGACAAGAAAACCAAAGCTATAAGGAAAAATTTGAAGCTATAGAAAGAGAAAAAGATAATTTATCTTCAAAGCTTCAAAACCTACAAAAAGATTTAGAAACTTTTAAAGCAAAAGCTAAGCTTGGTTTTGATTTACTTGAAGCACTCCAATCTGAAGGTGTTTTTGTGGTGACGCCGGAGTTCAAACCGGGTAAAGAAGGCAACGAGCTTGTTTATATAAATAAAAGAGGTATTGAGATTTTAAAGAAAAATGGAGATGTAATAAATAAAACTTTTGGATACAATATAGATTGGTCAAATCCTTTAGGTATATCTATACATAAGTTTCATAAAGACCCAGAGCGTATAAAAGAGCTTTTCAAAGCTTTAAAACCTGGCGAGGTTTTGAAAAACACAGATATTCCAATGGGTAATACTATTATAGAGTCTTATAGAACGGCTATCTACGATGATAACGGCAATGTTATAAACTATGCTTCTGTTTGGAAAGATGCTACCTATGAAAGGGCTGTAGACACTATGTTTTACAGTACTATACCTACTGTTGTTAAGCTTTATCATACGTTGTCTTTGTTGGAAACCTACAGGTATAGAGTAGATATCCAAGTTGCAAACTTCAAAGAAGAGCTTGAAATGATAATAAACTCTATTACGGAAGTAAATAAAGGCATTGCAGAGTTGTCAAGAGCTATACACGATATAAGAACGGTGAGTCAGCAAGTGTCCACCTATGTGGATGAAGGCTTAGAAAAGCTAAACCAAACCGCTAAAAATATAGAAGCTTCTATAAAAGCCATAGATGAGGTATCTAAAAACTCTGATAGGCTTAGAAAAAGCATAAACTCTATAAATCAGATTGTAGAAGTTATAATGGATATCACAGAGCAAACAA
>ERZ1669247.59-NODE-59-length-58012-cov-8.640320_pt1 | contig 58012 bp, 60 predicted proteins | sample MGYA00579297_ERZ1669247 | MGnify/ENA primary metagenome ERZ1669247 (study PRJEB41166, sample SAMN08046056) | hot springs metagenome | biome: hot spring; feature: acid hot spring; material: thermophilic sediment; isolation source: thermophilic sediment from acid hot...
TAATCACTGGATAATGGATTACTACTGGCACCTTTGGCAAAAATTTGATAATCGCTTATATTCCCTCCCGAAACACTCGATTTCAAACTATTTATTGAAGGTATAGCATGTTCCGAATAGGCGTATTGCTGGACCTGAGTCACCAGAGACTGTAAATTCTCTGCTATCCTTGTCGCATTCGCATGGTTTATGGCATTGATCGCCACAGGAATGAGCGCGCCCATCAAAGCGGCTATAACGGCCATGACTATCAAAAGTTCCACAAGCGTGAACCCTTCTCTTCTCTTTTTGAACATATATTATCCCTCCTTCTATTTCAAAATTTGAAACCACTTTGAAAAGATTTTATCACACAATTTGTAAATTGTTGAAAAAGAAATTTATATTGAATTGTTAATTATGTTTTACAATGTTTTACGTTATCTCTCCAGTATTTTTTTCCATTCCTCAGCGAGTTTTTTCCCTATTTCTCTTCCCGGAATGCCTTCGGACTTCAGTCTATCGGCCGGAATTTGCAGTTTCAGGCGCATTCTTTTTCTGACAACGCCATCATCTATGCCAAACGCAATCAACACCTCGGACAGACATTTTGCTTCCTCCGGTTTAATCTTTACCGCCCATTCATATCTTTTGTTTTTTATTTGGTCTACAAATTCGTTCATTCTCGAGATTAATCTTAAAACCTCTTTTGGAGGGAAGACCTTACGGGCGAATTCATCTAAATTCGATCCGGCAAAGATCACAGGCCATCTGCAAGATGGATCGACTTTGGTCGCTATATCTAAATTCCGGGACGGTATGCCAAGAATTTCTATATTTAACTCCTTTGCCACAGCGATGGCCTTTTCGAAATACTTTCCCCTTACAAAGCCGTCTAATGGCTGGAATAACCTTTCTTTTGAAACATTTTCCACAAATGACATATACTTTTTCATAGAAAGGAATGTATTTTTTTCAACATCCAAATTGTAATTTGAGATAAGCCTTAATCCGCGCAAAATTCTAACCGGATCCGATCTCATATTGGTTTCAGGATCGAAGGACCTAAGAACATGATCTCTGAGATCTTTTAATCCATCGCAGGGGTCTACCACCTCTTCGATGACCTCTCCATTCTTCGAGACGGGAAAAGCTATCGAATTTATCGTGAAGTCCCTTCTTTTCAGATCGAGATCGAGAGATGTGTAATGGGAGATATCGTATTTGACGCCATTTATAAAGGCTCCAACTGTTTCTCCGCTCTTTGATTCTTTAAAGGTTCTGAATTTTATCTTATCGAGCGGAGTAGTGGTTATAAGATCGTACTCCTTTGGATTCATTCCTAAAAGAAAATCCCTGACCGCTCCTCCCACGACAAAAAGGTTTTCAAGATTTCGGGCTATTATTCCTGGAATTTTCATCGTTAAGATCCGCTATTATCTTTTCTATTATCGCAGTTGCGCTCGCCAAATTTGTGGCCAGAGGAATGTTATGGACATCGCACACTCTCAAAAGCGCAGAGACATCAGGCTCATGAGGCTGGGCCGTTAGAGGGTCTCTTAAGAAGATCACGTAATCTATTTTTCCGGAGGCTATCATCGACCCTATCTGGAGATCGCCTCCGAGAGGGCCCGAAAGAAGTTTGTTTATTTTTATTTTCAATTTATCTTCCAGAACCGTCCCGGTTGTGTTCGTCGCGTACAATTCACACCTTGAGAGCACATCCAGATGTTCTCTTACAAACATAACCATATCTATCTTTTTCTTGTCGTGGGCAACAAGAGCGACTCTGAGTTTGGACATTTTATCACTCCAATTCTTACGCGCTACCTGTTACGCGCCTTTGATATGCATTATACTTTTACCTAAAGTATACCAGACTTGATTCAAAAGATGAACTTTGCTTTGTATAAGAGAAAATCTTAACCTTCAAGTACTTATATTCATAACATATTTGGTTCTATCATTATTCGAAATCTTCTATGAAAGAGGTGGGGTGATATGGACATTTCGGAGCGTGTGCGTGAAATAGCACGTTCAAATGAAAGTCCTTTTGTGGTGATGGACCTCGATATAATCGAGGATAATTACAACCAACTTATAAACAACATAAACGGTGTAAGAGTCTTTTACGCTGTGAAGGCAAATTCTCATCCGAAGATAATAAAAAGGCTCTACGATCTGGGATCTTCTTTTGACGTTGCATCCCGTGGAGAAATAGAACTGCTTCTTAACATGGGAATTCCAGGCTCGAAATTGAGTTTTGGAAATACCATAAAGAAAGAGGCCGATATTCGTTTCGCCTACAACAAAGGCATAAATTATTTTGCCGCAGATGCCGAGATGGAACTTGAAAAGATAGCAAGAAATGCTCCCGGCGCTCAGGTATATTTGAGGCTTGCAATGAACGGTTCCGATAGCGACTGGCCATTGTCGAGAAAGTTTGGAACAAACATAGATCACGTCAAGAAACTCGTCATCTACGCAAGAGATTTAGGCCTCGCTCCCATAGGCGTTTCTTTCCACGTAGGATCCCAGTGTTATGATAAATACAGTTGGAAAGATGCCTTAATGCAGGTTGCGGACATTTTCTGGTTTGCAAAATTAGAAGGCATAAAGATGACAACGATAAATTTAGGCGGTGGGATACCTGTCAAGTACGTGAGAGATATCCCGACAGTTTCAGAAATTGCCGATGTCATAAATGAAAGCGTGGATGAATACTTTAACTTCATGGAAAGGCCTGTACTTTTCATAGAGCCGGGCCGTTCGATGGTAGGAAATGCTGGAATACTCGTCTCAAGAGTGCTTTTGAGATCATCGAAGGAAAAGAAAGAATGGGTATACATAGATGCCGGTGTTTACCATGGCCTTATGGAGACCATAGAAAATCTTAGATACAGAATAGTCGTGGATGGAAAAGATGATCATCCGAAAAAGACCTTTACCCTTGCGGGCCCTACATGCGATAGCATAGATGTAGTCTACGATGAGGTTGAATTGCCGGAAGATATAACAATGGGAGATATCGTCTATTTTCTCAATGCCGGAGCATATACTCTCGATTACAAGACGCACTTCAACGGAATAGAAGGGCCTTACGCCATCTTCTTGGACGAAGTGGCGGTAGAAAGTGCCCCAAATGCCCGTTTGGCTCAAGAATAAAAAAATGATATAATTGAGCCGACAATTTTTTGGAGGTGTGTCTTATGAAAGCGGTTGTTGATGAAGATACCTGCATAGGTTGCGGTGTTTGTGAAAGTTTGTGTCCCGATGTTTTTAAATTGGGAGAAGATGGCAAGGCCCACGTTATAGCAAATGACTGCAGCGCGGGTTGTTGTGAGGACGCAAAAGATTCGTGTCCGACGGGAGCTATTTCTCTTAAATAAAAAAGGCAGGCGGAAGCCTGCCTTTTAGATTTGTCTTTGGTATTCTTTAATCGTTCTTCTTACCTTTCTCATCGATGCTCTTAGAATTTTTGATATTTCTTCCAATGTGTATCCTTCCGATTTTAACTTTATCACCTCAGGAATTTCTTCTTCAATCGTGAATTCAAATGTGTCTGGTAGTTTTTCTGCGTCCTCGAAATTCATCGCCTTCATTCTTAAAAGCGAGAAATCTCCATCTGTGCCGGGCAATTTTATCTGCCTGTCGAAGTGATCTCTCAATTTCATATCCGCGAAGTAATAAGCGTATGATTGTGGCGACATGCCTTTTTGACTGTCGTAAGTTTTTTCCGAGAGAAGCACAAGGTACCAGACAGTCTGGCAGAGATCTTCAAATTCGTCTCTCTTTACCGAGTACGCGTATTTTTTGACAATCGCTCTAACAGTTTTTTCCATCTCAACCATTTTGATTTCTCCATAGTTTTTCATTTGCCCATCCGACAAAATCGTCAATTGCAAATCCTAAAATCATTTCTAATATCTGGTCTGGCACCGGTAGATGTATGTCATTTATCTTCATGAGTTCTTTTACGATCTTTATCGCTCTTTCTTTTTTGGCCGGGCCGTCTCCGGGATGCTCCACGACTATGACGGCAATTTCGATGAAATTCTTTATATTCAAAAGTATCTTTAAAAGTTCCATAGGATCACCTTCTTAAAAAGGGGGCATGCGCCCCCTTAATTCACTGGACAAAATTGAATATCTGTGTAGAATCGGTATTTACGACGGTTGCAGAATCAACGGTATCGACCGGAGAACCTTTGGAAGTCTTTAAAAGTTGTGAGGTTGCGACCTTTTCCATGAAAGCCATGATCTCTTCTTGAGTGATGTTTTCCTTTACATTGTTTACCCTAAGTGCTTTTGTAGATCCGTCTGACGAACTTATCCATCTCACATTTAAATATCTCATCTTCTCTCACCTCAGTCTATAGGCCCTAATGCCGAGTTCTCACTTACCGTTATGTCTGCTATTGATTTCGAAACGAGACCGGAATAAAGGTACGCAAAATCGTACAGATCTTCAAATGTTGCGCCTTCCCTTACGCCATTGATCCTTACACGGCTTACGATAGGATTCCCGTTCGGCCTTAAGATTCCTGTGTCAAGAGAGATCGTCAAAGAAAGAACCTTTGAAACTGTACTTACAGGTCTTGTACCCACCGCCACTTTACCACCCCCGTTTTTTGAAGCGCGCTTCAATTTTATTGTACAAAAAAATAGTATATTTTTGATCACTAATTTTAATTTTCTTTTAGTGGTAAAATTTCTTTGTACGCAAAGAAATTTAGAAAACGATTAGGAGGAGATGACAGACGGTGATGGGAAAATTGCCTGAAAATATGAAGGCAATAGTTAAAGATGGACCTCATTACGGCGCAAAGATGATGACAGTCGATGTGCCCAAAGATCTTGGAGCACACGAGGTGCTCGTTAAGGTAAAGGCCGTGTCGATATGCGGGACAGATTTGCATATATGGCTGTGGAATGAATGGGCCAAGGAACACATAAATGTGCCGCAGATTCTCGGCCATGAATTTGCCGGAGAGGTTGTGGCGGTAGGGTCTGAGGTTTCTCTTGTAAAAATAGGAGATTTTGTCTCTTCGGAAACGCATATTCCGTGCGGACATTGCAAGCAATGCAGAACCGGAAATATGCACGTGTGCCAGAATCTTAAGATTCTCGGAGTTGATATGAATGGCGCCTTTGCCGAATATGTTAAAGTGCCGGAGATCGTTCTGTGGAAAAATGATCCGTCTATTCCTTCTATATGGGCCTCTGTCCAGGAGCCTTTAGGCAATGCAATTCATACGATCTTCACAGAGGATGTTGCGGGAAAGAATGTACTCGTCACAGGAGCAGGTCCCATAGGCTTACTCGCAATAGGAGTCTTAAAGACCGCTGGGGCGGCCAAGATAATCGTAAGCGAGGTTAACGAATACAGAAGAAATCTCGCAAAAGAAATAGGCGCGGACGTAACGGTAAATCCCAAAAATCAATCCCTTGTGGATATCGTAAAAAAAGAAACTGATGGCGATGGCGCAGATGTGCTTATAGAGATGAGCGGAAACCCGCAGGCGCTTCATGACGGTTTAGCCTCTTTGACAAATGCCGGAAGGGCCTCTTTGTTGGGTGTTTACGACAAGGATGTCCAGATAAATTTGAATGATCTTGTCATCTTTAAGGCCATAAGAATCTATGGCATAACGGGCAGAAAGATGTTTGAAACATGGTATAAAGGAGCGGAACTGCTTAAGAATAAAAAACTGGATCTTTCGAAGATAATTACCCATGTCCTCGATTTTGACGATTACGAAAAAGGGTTTAAGTTGATGGAAGAGGGAAAATGCGGTAAAGTTGTTTTGAAACTGTGAGGAGGTGGACCTATGTTTAACTGGAAAGAACTTTCAGATGAACTTGAAGAACTTAAAAAGTCAGGCCTTTACAACAACATAAAGACCATAGAGACTCCTCAAGGTGAATGGTTGAATATATCCGGCAAAAAGGTTTTGAATCTCTGTTCCAACAATTATTTAGGATTTGCCAATGATGAAAGGCTAAAAAAGGCGGCAATAGAAGCGATAGAAAAATGGGGAGTAGGGCCTGGCGCCGTAAGGACGATTGCCGGAACATTTTCCATTCACGAAGAGGCCGAGAAAGCTCTTGCCAAATTCAAGGGAGCAGAATCCGCGATGTTAGTTCAATCTGGTTTCAACGCCAACCAGGCTGTTATTCCTCCGCTCGTTTCCAAAGAAGATATCATCTTCAGCGACGAGTTGAATCATGCCTCTATAATAGATGGATGCAGACTCTCGGGAGCCAAAATAATAAGATGGAACCATCTCGATCTCAACGATCTGGAAGATAAATTGAAATCTAACGATGCGCGCAGAAAATTGATAGTTACCGATGGGGTCTTTAGCATGGACGGAGACATCGCGCCGCTTAAAGGCATTGTCGAACTTGGAAAAAGGTATAATGCCCTCGTTATGGTGGATGATGCGCACGGCGAAGGAGTTCTTGGTCCTTCTGGAAGGGGAATAGTGGCCCATTTCAAACTTGAAGGACAGGTTGACATAGATATAGGAACGATGTCGAAGGCTTTCGGAGTTATAGGCGGATACGTTGCTGGAAATAAGGTGCTCATAGACTATCTCAAGCAAAAGGCAAGACCATTTCTCTTCTCAAGTGCTCCAACCCCGCCAGATGTTGGAGCAATTCTTGCGGCTGTGAAGATACTCGATCAAAGCGACGAACTTGTAAAAAGATTATGGGATAACGCGAATTATTTTAAAGAACAGATGAAATCAATGGGATTTGACATAGGCCATAGCCAGACTCCTATAACGCCTGTTATGCTTTACGATGCACAGGTATCTTCCAATTTCAGCAAGATGCTCTTTGAAGAAGGCGTCTTCGCCCAGTCCATAGGATATCCAACTGTGCCAAAGGGTAAGGCGAGGATACGTGTAATGATAAGCGCCGTTCACAAGCGCGATTCTCTCGATTTTGCCCTTGAAAAATTTGGAAAGATAGGTAAAAAACTCGGGGTTATAAAATAGAAAGGGGAGAATAGATCATGGAACTGAAAAAAACGCCCTTATGGTCCGAACACAAAAGGTTAGGGGCAAAGATGGTTGAATTTGGTGGCTGGGAGATGCCTCTTCAGTATACCTCAATAATCGAAGAACACAAGACCGTCAGAGAATCGGCCGGAATTTTCGATGTCTCCCACATGGGCGAGATCCTTGTCGAGGGACCCGATACACTTCGCTTTGTAGATAAGTTAATCACAAACTCTGTTTCAAAATTAAAAAACGGAGAAATATGCTACAGTCCCATGTGTTATGAAAATGCCACGATTGTCGATGATCTCCTTGCATATAGATTTTCGGAAACTAAAGTACTTCTTGTGGTTAACGCCTCTAATACCGATAAAGATTATGAATGGATCATCTCTCAAAAGCACGGCTACAACGTCAATGTAAAAAATCTTTCAAAAGATTACGCTCAGATAGCCTTTCAAGGGCCAAAGGCGGAGCAAATTTTAAAAAAGATTTCTGGAGTGGATCTTTCGAAAATTTCATTTTATACCTTCACCCTTGGCCAGATAAATGGCATAAATTGCATTGTTTCGAGGACTGGCTACACCGGTGAAGACGGTTTTGAAATGTACTTTCAGCCAGACGCGGCGGTAGCCTTATGGAGAAAGTTGATCGAGATAGGCGGAAAAGAGGTAAAGCCCTGCGGTTTAGGATCGAGAGACACCCTCAGATTTGAGGCAACATACATGCTTTACGGTAATGATATCGACGATACCACAACGCCTCTCGAAGCCGGCCTTGGATGGACTGTCGATTTCACAAAACCAACCTTCAATGGCAAAGAGGTGCTTTTGAGGCAAAAAGAAAACGGGGTCTCAAAAAGGCTAAGAGGATTTGAAATAGACGGAGGAATAGCACGGCACGGCTATGAGATCTTCGATGGAGAGAAAAAGATAGGGCACATCACGAGCGGGACCAAATCTCCGACTTTGAATAAGTCCCTCGCTTTGGGATACGTGGAAAACCAATATTCCAAAATAGGCTCAGAAGTCCTTGTAGACGTGCACGGTAAAAAGGTAAAGGCAACTGTTGTTAAAACACCTTTCTATAGAGGAAGCGTTAAATCAAAATGATCAGGAGGTTGTTGAAATGAAAAAGTATTTGAAAACACACGAATGGGCAGAATTGAACGGGAAAATCGCGACGGTTGGAATCTCAAATCATGCCCAGGAACAACTCGGAGACGTTGTTTACGTTAATCTGCCCGAGGTTGGAAAAACTGTCAAAGCAGGGGAGGTATTTTGCTCTGTTGAATCTGTTAAGTCCGCAAGCGATGTTTATGCGCCTGTCAGCGGAAAAATAAAGGAAGTTAACAAAGCACTTGAATCTACTCCAGAATTGATAAACAAATCGGCCGAAGGTGATGGGTGGATTGCAAAAATAGAAGTATCAAATCCAAAAGAATTCGATAATTTGCTCGACAAGGATGCTTACGATAAGTTTGTAAAAGATTCAGAATAATTCTTAAGGAGGGGACTCAGATGGACTCTTATATTCCCCATACCAGTCAAGATGTAAATGAAATGCTTGAGGCAATAGGAGTTAAAGATATAGATTCGCTATTTTCGACCATTCCGGCAGAAAAAAGGATAGATTCGATTGATCTACCAGGCGGGATGGATGAGTTCAGCGTTTTGTCTGAGTTGAGGAAGATGGCTTATACAAATGCAAGCGCTGATAAATATTCTTACTTTCTCGGTGCCGGAATTTACAATCATGTAATACCTTCTGCCATATCTCAGATCGTATCGCGCGGCGATTTTTACACGGCCTATACGCCTTATCAGGCGGAGGTTTCACAGGGAACTTTGCAGTCTTTATTCGAATTCCAAACGATGATATGCGAGATAACAGGTATGGGAATAGCAAATGCTTCCATGTACGATGGCGCCTCTGCCCTCGCGGAGGCCGTTTTAATGGCATCGCGCTACACTCAAAAGTACAGAGCCCTGATCGCTGATACGGTTCATCCGGAGTATGTCGAAACAGTTAAAACATATGTTGTGGGTCCCGGAATAAAAATCGAAAGCATCTCTCACGATGAGACAGGAATGGTTTCTGTCAAAGATCTAAGATCAAAGATAGACGATAAAACTGCCTGTGTTGTCGTTCAGTACCCTAATTTTTACGGAATTATAGAGGACCTAAAAGTCATTAAAGAGAACCTCGGTGATATTTTGTTCATAGTCGTTGCAAATCCCATAAGTCTTGGCATTCTTGAGGCTCCAGGAAAATTAGGAGCCGATATAGTAGTTGGAGATGGCCAGCCATTGGGAATACCAATGAACCTTGGCGGTCCTGCCTTCGGATTTTTTGCCATAAGAGAGGATCAAAAACTTGTCAGAACCATGCCGGGCAGAATAATAGGTGAAACTGTCGATGTCGAAGGAAAAAGGGGCTTTGTAATGACGCTTCAGGCGAGAGAACAGCATATAAGACGTGAAAAAGCGACCTCTAATATTTGTTCAAACCATGCTCTCGGAACGCTTTACGCATCCGTCTATCTTTCACTTTTGGGTCCAGAAGGTCTTAAAGAAATAGGCGAATTAAATCTTTCAAAATCTCACTATTTGCTTGAAAAACTTGAAGAAACCGGGCATTTCAAAAGGGTATTTTACGGGGAATTTTTCAATGAATTCGTTGCAAGAACAGATCTCGATGTCAAAAAGTTGCAGAAAACGCTTTTCAAAAATAAAATCATAGGCCCTCTCGATGTGTCAAGATTAGATAAGGGCATGCAAAAACATTTGCTCTTTTGCGCAACCGAAGCAAACACAAAAGAAGAGATCGATAAACTCATCTCGGTTGTGGAGGCGATGTGAGATGGAATTGATATTCGAAATCTCGACTGCCGGCAGAAGAGGATTCATTCCTCCGAAGTTAGATGTCAAGGGTTATAACCTTTCGAATAAATTCAAAAGGTCAACGCCTCCGCGGTTGCCAGAAGTGACGGAAGGAGAGGTTGTAAGACATTACACTAATCTTTCGAGGCTTAATTATGCCGTTGACGTTGGATTTTATCCTCTTGGATCGTGCACGATGAAGTACAATCCAAAGTTAAATGAATATGCGGCCTCTCTCGATGGATTTTCAAAGATCCATCCGTATCAGGATGAGAGTTCTATGCAGGGCGCTCTCGAGATCATGTACAACCTTCAGGAAGCTCTGAAGGTAATAAGCGGAATGGATGCTATGACGCTTCAGCCGGCCGCCGGTGCCCATGGAGAGTTCACCGGTATAGCGATTATAAGGGCATATCACAGATTCAGAAAAGACTTCAAAAGAGACGAGATGATAATTCCTGACTCGGCCCACGGAACTAATCCTGCGACAGCGACAATGAATGGATACAAAGCAATCGAGATAAAATCAGACAAAAATGGAATGGTAGATATAGACGAATTGAAAAAGATCGTAAGTGACAGAACTGCAGGAATAATGCTTACAAATCCAAATACTCTCGGGCTTTTCGATGAGCATATACTCGAGATAGCGGAGATAGTTCACAATGCCGGAGGATTGCTTTACTACGACGGGGCAAATTTGAATGCCATAATGGGTAAAGTAAGGCCGGGAGACCTCGGTTTCGACGTGGTCCATTTCAACCTTCATAAAACCTTTTCAACCCCGCACGGAATGGGAGGTCCTGGCGCCGGTCCTATAGGCGTTAAGAAATTTCTCGAATCATTTTTGCCTGTTCCAACGGTTGGGAAAAGGGGAGAAAAGTATTTCTTCGATTATTCCCACAAACACTCGATAGGACGCGTAAGAAGTTTTTATGGAAACTTCTCAGTCTTAGTCAAGGCTTACGCATATATTTTGACGATGGGCGGAGATGGCCTAAAGCGTGCGAGTGAAATGGCCGTCTTGAATGCCAATTATTTGAAAGCAAAGATTTCAAAGATATTGAAAGTTCCGTACGACACGAGGCCTTGCATGCACGAATTCGTTGCCACGACTGAACCTTTGCTCGAGCACGGGGTAAAAGCCCTTGATTTCGTCAAGAGGATGTTAGATTACGGCGTTCATCCACCGACGGTTTATTTCCCGCTTATAGTCCACGAGGATTTGATGATAGAGCCAACGGAGACTGAATCGAAGAAAACACTCGACAAATTCGTTGAAGTGATAGACAAAATCACAAAAGAGGCGAAAGAAAATCCAAAATTGCTTATCGAAGCACCCCATGTAACGCCTGTAAGGCGTCTCGATGACGTCAGAGCGGCAAAGCAACTTATATTAAGGTGGAAATGATAATAAAGGCTTACGCAAAGGTAAATCTAAATCTTTCCGTGCTTTCTAAAAGAACAGATGGTCTTCATGACATCTGTTCTTTAATGCACAACATATCGCTTTACGATCTGATCGAGATAGAAGAAAGCAATGAATTGTCATTTTGGACCAATTCAGATCTCAAATGGGACGAGTCGAATACACTTTATAAAACATTAAAGGTCTTCGAAGACTTTACGGGAAAACGTTACAATCTGAAGATAAAACTTGAAAAACATATTCCTTCACCATCCGGATTGGGTGGGGGAAGCGCCGATGCGGCCGCTCTTTTGTGTTATTTGTGTGAGAGAGAGGGAATAACCGAGATGAAAGAGATCGCGGCAAAAATTGGAAGTGATGTTCCGTTTTTTGTCGATGGTGGCTGTGCAATCGTCGAAGGAAAAGGAGATATAATCCGCAATTTGGATCCGCTTGAACTTAATTTAAAACTTTACATTCCAAAAATCGGCTTTTCAACGAAAGAAATGTACGCTTCCGTTGACGAAATGAATCTGATTGGGAAAAATTGCGATCCTTACATGCTTTACAAAGGAATAAAACAAAAGGATGAAAAACTCGTCCGCGAAAATCTGTACAATACATTTAAAATAGTGGCACAAAAAAAGTATCCTCACATATTAGAAGAAGCAACAAAAACTCTCGCGGATATGGAATATATTTCTATGTCTGGATCCGGTTCCGCTTTTTTTGGATTTAACTTAAAAAATAAATCAAAAGGGGACGTCCATCTTGTGGCGCGTCCTCGTTTAATTTTGAAATGATTTTATCCGTACCTGTCAGATCTTTTTTTCAAGTCGCTCGACTTTTGCTGACTTTCTTTAAGGAACTTTGACATTTTTTGTTCAAAATCGCTCTGTTTGTCTTCTTTTTCCTTTGGCTGTGATGAATCCTTCTTTTTTATTACTTCTCCCGCATCTTTGATCGAAAGATCCATCTTTCCATTTTCGCCAACGTTCAATACTTTGACCTTAACCTTTTGACCCACGCTCAAGTACTCTCCAGGGTCCTTTACGTATCCATTTGCTATTTTGGAAACGTGAACTAACCCCTCTCCTTCGCCTTCAATTTTGACGAAAACGCCAAAATTTTTGATGGCTGTAACTGTTCCTTCAAGAATCTCTCCGGTCTTAACACTCATGCTAATCCTCTGAAAAACCAGAAGTTTCCTCCCTTCAAATTGGATAATTAAATTATATCATAATGTGGCCTATTTCAATATATATGTGTGTCAAATAAAAAGATAAGATTAATAATTGCCAAATTCCGATTGACAATTAAAGAGGCTCGATTGAAATATCATGATTGTTCTAAAATAAAACTACTTTAGACACACTTGATGAAATTTTTGGTATAATATGGTGTTATAATAAATTCGTATTGATATCTGCATTGAAATATTATGACTCAACTTTGCGCAAGTGAATTTAAGTTCAGATAAAGACGGGTTAAAATTTTATTCTTATAATTGATTTAGTCAGAATAGAGGAAGATGATTATGAAGGTAGGAGTCATAGGTTATTCCGGAGATGTGAATGAGCCACCTGTCAGAAATCTTAAAGAATTATGTGAGGATTTAGGAAAGCAGATCGCTTTAAAAAAACATGTACTTATCACCGGAGGAACAGACGGAATAATGAATCTTGTCTCGAAAGGGGCTAAAGAAAACGGAGGAACGGTCGTAGGCATAGTTCCGGGAAAAGAAAATGGCAATTCTTACCTTTCTTATGAATTAAAGACTGGCATAGATTCTTCGATGAGATCGGTTTTGATGATGTACAACGTTGACGCTGTTATAAGTGTTGGAGGAAAGGCCGGAACTGGACTTGAGATATTCGCCGCTTACTTGATGGGAATTCCAATAATTTTACTGAGGGGAACTGGAGGATGGACAGATAGAATAAGCGGCGTTTTGATAGAAGGAAAATATTTAGACGAAAGAAAACTCGTTGAGTTGAAAAACGCGTGGACAGTTGATGATGCGATTAATATTTTGGAAAATTTCAAGAGGGCTTAAAGGCCCTTTTTCTATTTAATTTAAAATAGAGGAGGTAGGACATGAAAAGGGTTATTGTATTCCTTATTATTGCCGTTTTGGGACTTGCTTCTGTCTCCCTTGCCCAGAAGACTGAGGTGGTTTTCTGGGAAGCCATGGAGGCAAAACTCGGCACAACTCTACAAACAATAACAAACATTTTTAACAAAGAGAACCCGGATATTGAAGTAAAACTCGTCTTCGTCGGTAACGGCGATCAACTTGATTCAAAGATTTTAGCCGCTGCTCAGGCGAATACGCTTCCAACCATTGCTCAGGTATACCCTGCATGGGCTGCTGCACTTGTCGCCAAGGGTGTTGTAACACCGATGGATTCCTTCCCTGATTTCACAACTGTGGCATCACAACTTTATCCATCCATTATAAATATGAGCAAAATAAATGGTAGAATTTACACTCTTCCTTTCAATCAAAGCGTTTATGTTCTCTATTACAGGCCTTTGATGCTTGAACAGGCCGGATTGACTCCTCCGAAAACTATGGAAGAACTTGCAGAGGATGCAAAACTTTTAACCGTTGTTAAAGATGGAAAAACTGTCAGATATGGTCTCGGATTCAGAACAACTTATGGTGTTTTAACGGCTGTAGCCAGACAATTTGGCGGTGGGAAATATATAACCCCAGAAGGCTCCCTCATAATAAATTCTCCACAAAATGTTCAGGCTCTAACATTCCTCGTTAATTTGGTAAAAAAAGGTTACGCTTACGCTAAGTTCAATTATTTCGATAATGAATTAACAACCTCATCCGTTGCCATGCTTATAGGGGAAGGCGCCGATCTTCCATTTGATCTTTCAGATATCGCAGGTCAAAAGGATGGCATAAAGATGGCTCCATTTCCTGTGGGTATAAGCAATCAAACTGCACCCTTGTTTAGAGGACAAACTCTTGTTATTTTCAATACTGCCACAAAAGCGCAGCAGGATGCTGCTTGGAAATATGTCAAATTTTTACTCACTCCTGCTGTACAAATCTACTGGGCCATGAATACGAATTACTCTCCTCTTAACAAGACGGTCGTCAGTCTCGATCAATGGAATCTGTTTGCTCAGGGTACAGATTACAATCCATCTGCTATAGCAGAAGGTCTTGCAAATGGAATTTCTTATTCTGAAAATCTTCCATGGTGGCCAAGTGTCATAGACAACATAAGAACGGCAGTTGAAAATGCCGTCCACTTTACAATGACCCCGCAACAGGCACTTGATTGGGCGCAACAACAATCCGTCATAGTACAGCAAAAATATTTGGGTAAATAAGGGAGTGATAAGATGAAGAATAAATTAATGGTTTTAATATCTTTTGCGTTGATATTCACCTTTTTTGCCCTTCCAATCTTTGGACAGCAAGTTGTTGTAACCTTTTGGGAGGGAATGGGAGCAAAACTCGGGACAACTCTGCAGACTATAACGGATCTTTTTAACAAAGAAAATCCTGACATAAAGGTTAATCTTGTTTATCTCGGTAGCGGAAATGAAGTCGATTCTAAATTGCTGACCGCTTTGACAGCCAATACCCTTCCTACCATGGCACAGGTAAAGGGCCCATGGGCCGCGATGCTTGTATCAAAGGGCGTTGTCGCTCCACTTTACGAATTCCCCGGCTTCACGCAACTCGCAAGTTCTATTTACGCTCCATTACTCGTATCCGGCACTTTCAACGGAAAGATTTACACTCTTCCATTTAACAGGGACATTTTTGATCTTTTCGTAAGGCCGCAAATGTTTGAAGAAGCGGGATTACCATATCCGAAGACAATGCAGGAAATGGCACAGGACGCAAAACTGTTAACGATAGTAAAGAATGGCAAAGTTGTAAGGTATGGCCTTGGTTTTAGAACGACTTACAGGCAATTCACCGCTGTGGCGTATCAGTTTGGCGGAAGTTATATAAGTCCGGACGGGAAAATAACGATAAATTCCCCTCAAAATGTTGCCGCTTTGACATACCTCGTAAACCTTGTTAAGGAAGGGTACGCGTACGCAAAATTTGGATATTTCGATAACGAATTGACAACATCATCTGTTGCAATGTTGCTTGGTGGTAGCGCCGAACTCACGTATGATCTTTCCGATATAGCGGGTCAATCAGATGGCCTTGTCATGGTCCCGATTCCGTCTGATGTCACCTTCAAGCCCATGTTACACGGTCAGAATATAGCCATTTTTAACACGGCAACGCCACAAGAGCAACAAGCCGCATGGAAATATCTACAATTTCTTTTGAGCCCTGCAATTCAACTTTACTGGGCCATGCAAACCGGATATATACCCGTGAATAAAGTTGTTGCCACTTTGCCGGAATGGAAAAACTTTGTCGAACAAAATCAAAATGGAATTGGCGCAATAATGGTAGGCCTTGATCAATCTGCCGATTACGCTCCGAACCTCCCATGGTGGACGAATGCAAGAGAGGCCATAAGAACGGCCTTCGAAAATGCCGTTCACTTTACGATGACGCCGCAGCAGGCGCTTGACTGGGCCCAGCAACAAGCCGAACAGGCATACGAAAGTTACAATTCAAAATAAGCGGTAGGCCTTCGGGCCTACCTTTTGGTGGTGAAGAGTTTGAACAGGAAAAGAAATTATATAATCGGTTATCTTTACCTTATTCCTGCCCTTGTGATCTTCATCCTTTTTACTTACTGGCCTGCGATATATTCTTTCTATCTGAGTTTTTTTAACACAACGACAAGCGTTGGTCATGCCATTTTTGTTGGCCTTTCAAACTACGCTTACCTTTTTAGAACGGGAGAGATTCCATACTCGCCTTTTACCGCATTTGAATATTCTTTTATCAGATTTTCATTCGCTTTTATAATTTCTGTGGCGATATTCGGATGGATTGAAAAAGGTGGAAAGAATTCAAAGAATTTGATCCCACTTTTAATTATTCCGATCTTCGCACTGGTATTTGTCTATCCCTCACTTTCTACTTTAGGCGGTAATCTATATATTTTTATTTTATGGATTGCGCTCGGACTTTTGACATATTTTTTTACAAGAAAGATGGAGTTTTACAAATTCCATACAGTTTTATTCCTCTTGTCTCTTCTCGGACTTTACATAGCGGCATTCTATATAGGCAGAAGAATAGATCTTTACCTGCTTTTCTTTAAAATAGCGCAGAATAATTCTTTCATAATGTCGATATGGAACACATTTTATTTCGTGATAATAGACGTTCCGCTTACCATAGTCATATCTCTTGCGGCCGGTCTTCTTATGAAGAATCTGCCATTTTTCAAAGCGTTTTTCAGAACGGCATTTTTTGCTCCTTATGTTGCATCTATCGTTGCGGTAAGTCTTTTGTGGTTATGGATGTTTAATTATCATTACGGAATATTCAATTACATACTTTCATGGTTTGGCATATCGCCGATAAATTGGCTTAACAGTGCCTCTTTAACAATGCCAACCGTTGCCATACTAAGTATATGGGAATATTTCGGATATTATGGGCTTATATTTCTTTCGGGCCTTCAAAACATAGATCAGGAGTATTACGAAGCGGCTGAAATAGAAGGCGCGAATTCATTTCAAAGATTTGTATACATTACATGGCCCTTGCTTAGCCCTATAACATTTTTTGTAATGGTGGTTTCTTTAATAAATGCTTTTCAGGTTTTCACGCAGGTTTACGTGCTTTACAATCAGATGCCAGGCCCTTACGCGAACAGCGGTCTTACGATGGTCTTTTACATATACAACACATTCTATAACGAACAGCAAATGGGACTCGCATCTGCCGCGGCGTATGTTTTACTCGGAATTATAATGGTTTTGACTTTAATTCAGTTTAAAACGACAGAAAAGAGAGTTGAGTACAACATATGAAAAAACCAAGAAAGAAATTACTTTACTTTTTTTATTACGCGGCCGCAGTAATTCTTGCGATCTTCGCGATAGGCCCTCTTATCTGGATGGTCGACACTTCATTTAAGACCAATTCCGAAGTTCTAAGTTATCCTCCGAGTTGGGGCACAATAAATGCTTTGCCTTCAAGGACATTAACTGCAGATATAATAAAAACAAGGGCAGGACAAAATGCCAATCCTTCAACGCTTTCTCTTGAAGCGCTTTTGGGTTCTTTATCTACCACACAAACTACGACATTAGCGAGTCCCAACACTCTTGCGATTCATGTGCTTGGCGCCTCGGGATATCGTGGAACGGGAACAATGCCGAGACGTGGAATACTTTCGATCAAATTGTTGGACGAAAATGGCAATTTTGCTTCTTATTCTACCAGTTTCAGCACTCCGGAATTTAACCTGGCGGTTGCAAAGATATCTTCTGTCTCAACTCTCACTAACAATGTCAAAGGAATTATAAGTTCGCTCTCACAGTATACCTCTGATCCTCAGGAATATATTCTGAATTTCTACGATGATTTTATGTACGGAAATAACCCAGTCTTTTCGAGAATCGATTTCATCTCGAATTTACTTGGAGTGAAAGGATTATCCAAATTTCAGGACGAAATAACGCCGTTTAAAAAAGGCATAGGTCCACTTTCAGCGGTAGAACTTAACGAATTAGCCGGTATATTGCAAAATGCCCTCGAAGCCCAACCCATGGACAGGATAGAAATAGAAAAATACCTTAACGATATAAAGATATACCTTGAATTCAACGATTTTTACCAATCCCAGAAGAACCATAAGTTAAGCGGGCCAATAAAACTTGCATTTATACCAAACTCCAATCAATTAAAGGTAATAGATGGACAATCGATAGTCAAAAGTGCCTATACTTCAGGAGATCAGATATATATAACATTCAAAAACGTGAGTTTTGTCTGGTTCTTAAATGACAGCGTCTCATTAACTGCCCATTACAACTTCTGGGAGGTTCTTGAAAATTTCTTCGACAATTACGTTAGCGCGTGGAATTCAGCGCCTTTTGGAATTTACTATTTTAACAGTATCTTCGTTGCGGTGGCGACAACATTTTTGAATATCATCTTCGATGTCATGATGGCTTTTGCATTTTCAAAACTTAACTTTCCTGGAAGAGACAAAATCTTCATAGCGGTTATAGCGACGATGATGATACCCTATCAGGTTCTGCTCGTTGCAGATTATTTGATAATTCATTCATTCGGTTGGATAAACACTTACTATGCGTTGATAATTCCATGGTCTGCCACGGCATTCGTGGTCTTCCTGATGAGGCAGAGTTTTAACTCGATTCCAAACGATCTTTACGACGCGGCAAAGATTGATGGCGCATCTTCATGGAGATTTTTGTGGACGATAGCCGTGCCATTGTCTATGCCAGTCATAATAACAGGAGCGTTGCTTACATTCTTAGGTAGTTGGAATTCATTCCTATGGGTTTTGATAATGACCGACACCACTAATATGAGAACACTTCCTGTTGGCCTTCAAAATTTCATAATAAATTCGGGAGCGATCTTCAATCAATTAATGGCGGCCGCTACCTTTACAATGATACCGGTCGTGATAGCATTTTTGTTCTTCCAGAAGTATTTTGTGAGCGGATTTTTCAGATCGGGAATAAAATGATTGTGTAACATATAAAACCGTTCTTCTTAACAAGGTTTCGTATTTCATGATAAATTGATAAGAGTTAATTAAAATATAAAATTCGCAGATCTCTAATTGATCTCTTTTAAAACCCCTTCTAAAGAGTAGAATTGTATAATTTTTATGCTCGAAAGGAGGGGCACCATTATGAAAAAGCAGGATATCGAAAAGGTATTATATAAAGAAGAAAGTAAGAAACTCGCGGAGAAGGTAAGAATCGAAACGATAATTAAAGCATCTCTCTACGGAATAAGGTTTTAAAAAGGGCGCTGTCTGGCGCCCTTTTTATTCGTGAAGGTCTTCAGATGGAACTGAGATTTTTGCTGCCTTTCTTACTTCTCTTACAAGAGTGCCTGTTCCTATAACAAGCACGACCACGATCACAAGTACGAATTCTATTCCTAAAGAGTGAAGGTTATGTACATGGAGAGGCGTTGTGATTTGAAAATTGGCAATCGATGGAAACGTAAGGCCAAAGATACCCGCAACTACAAAAACAATTCCACCCCATAGCAACGTTCTGCCGGCTGTCAAACTGGAAATTTTTGAGGCGACTTCTCTGCTTATCTTCAAATGTGTCGTAATCGATCCAAAGAGCAATCCCGCGATGGCTTGAACCGTTGCAGTGCCAATTCCAAAGAAAAATCCAGGGACCCATCCAACATAAGCATTTGGCATTGAAGGAGCGAGTATAGTATAGATTATAAGAGCAAAAGCCCCAAATCCAAAGCCGGCTATAAAGCCATGAACTATTGCCATTTTGGGTGTCGGAGGCTGTATGTCAGGATATTCTCCCTTTAAAGCCGCGGCATGATGAGATCTGTCTATTTTGCTAAAATGTACGTGAAAAGCATTTTTGAATTTAAAAACGTACATTCCTCCAAGCGCCATCGCTGTTCCGACTATTATGTATATTATGTAATTGAAATAAGGGAGAGAAAATACCTTTGAAAGCGCAAAGTACGAAATTTCGCTCATCAAACTTCTTTGAACTGTAAAACTGAGAGAAAATATTAGACCGACTATCAATCCCTTCTTTGCCGAATAACTTCCGACAGCATAACTGAATGTTATTGGCCAGGTGTGCTCATCTGGCGTTATTCCGTGGACAAGACCTAAAAGGTAGGATGTTATTATGATCATACCGACCGACATGCCGGCCGAAGGAGACCACAGATCTATCATTTGTTCACCTCTTTTTTGCTGCATTCATCACAGATACCAAAAAAATCAACCTGATGGCTTTGAATTTTAAATCCATCCACCTTTACGTCCTTTACAGGACAGTCAAATATATTCTTTACTCTCAAACATTTAACGCATATCATATGGTAATGATGATCCGGAGGGCAGAAAATATACCTCAACTCGCCATTTATGGAATAGGCTTTTGTAAGTCCGGCTTCCATTAGATAATTCAACATTCTGTAAACAGTTGTAAGGCCTATGTCGATGTTATGCTGCTTTATATTTTCAAGAAGTTCTTGAGGAGTTTTAAGATACTCTTCCGATGTAAAAAAATCAAGAAACTTCTTCTTCGGCCTTGTCATTCTCATTCCTTTTTTATGAAGGGTATCTGTTATAAAGGTTTCTATATTCTTTTGCATGATCCACCTCTTATAGAAAATTATTTTCTATAACTATTATATACCGTCTTTCCCTGTTTGTAAAGTGCTTTTTTTGGACATCCCGATATTTGAATTTTTAAAATTTTGGTGATAAAATATTCATGTGGTTTGAACAAAACCAATTTCTTTCAGGAGGCAAGGAAATGAAGGGTACTGTAAAGTGGTTCGATGCCAAGAAAGGCTATGGGTTCATAACGATGGAAGACGGGAATGACATCTTTGTTCACTACTCGGCAATCAAGATGGATGGTTACAAGAGTCTAAAAGAAAATCAGGCAGTTGTCTTTGATATCACAGAAGGGCCAAAGGGTAAGCAGGCATCGAACGTAAGAAGCGCTTGAAAATGATCTAAAGCCCGATGTCGAATCGGGCTTTTTTAATGAAATGGGAGGAATGATATGAGATATATAGATATAAGAAGCGATACCGTCACACTTCCGACACAAAAAATGAGGGAAGCGATGTTTAGAGCAGAAGTCGGAGATGATGTCTACGGCGATGATCCGACAGTTAGAAAACTCGAAGAAATGGCGGCCGAAAAGGTCGGCAAGGAAGCAGCTCTGTTTGTTCCGTCTGGAACTTTTGGAAATGAACTTGCCCTTCTTACCCATACCCTAAGAGGCGATGAGGTTATATTGGACGCAAATTCACATATAATTTTGCATGAAGCTGGCGCTTCAGCCGTTATTGCAGGGGTACAACTTAGAACCTTCAGATCTAAGAATGGCCATCCGGATCCCCACGAGATAGAACCATTGATAAGATCTGAAAATATACATTTTCCAAGGACAGGACTAATCTGCCTTGAGAATGCGCATGGCATGGGAACGGTTATAGATTTAGAAAGTATGAAAAGTATATATGAAATTGCGAAAAGCCATAACATACCGGTTCATCTCGACGGAGCGAGGATCTTCAACGCAGCGTGTACTCTAAAGGTTGACGCAAGGGAAATAGCACAATACACTGACAGCGTTATGTTCTGTCTTTCTAAAGGCCTCGCGGCACCGATTGGATCAATACTTGCGGGTACAAAGCCTTTCATCGAGAAGGCGAGAAAGGGCCGAAAATTGATGGGGGGTGGAATGAGGCAAGCCGGGATCATAGCGGCTGCAGGAATAGTTGCCATCGAGGAGATGATAGACAGGCTTTGCGAGGATCATGAAAATGCAAAAATACTCGCAAAAGGTCTTGAAAAGATAAAGCATATAGAAGTCTTTAAAGACAGGCTCGATATAAACATGGTATTTTTCAAAGCCAGAGCAAATGGAGATGATTTCGTCTCTTACATGATGAATCGTGGCATAAAGATAAATCCAGAAGAAGATGGAGAGTACAGATTTGTGACTAACAAGGATGTTACACGTGACGACATATATTACGTTCTTGAAAGTGTTGAGAAATATTTTCAGAAATTAGCGTAAAAGGTCCTTCAAATTAAGTTAATCATAAAAAGTTAAAATAACGTTGTAAAAGAATTTTCAAGGGGATAGTATTTTGAAGGAACTCAGAAAACTTTTTATAGCCTTTGGATTTCAAGGTGCTGCTTTTGGAGCGATAGGTGTAATAATAAGTCTCTTTGTGGTTATAGTCCTTGGAGGAAACGTTGCAAATGGCAGCGTGGCTTCGGCTTTTTACGCCATTGGAAACCTTCTTGGATCGATGATCGTTGGAATAATCATCGATAAATACCAGCGTTTCTTTGAGGTTGTATTTGTGAGCGTCGTGGTAGATGCTACGGTAAGCGTTTTTATGTCATTTACAGATAACCTCTACATTTACTATATTTTAGCACTTACTTTAGGCACCTTCGCGGCCATGATGGGCCCTTCCATAACGATATATCTTAACAAGAAGTTCGATGAATCACTATACAGGAAAAATATAAACACGATGAATCTTTTCAACAGTGTCGGTGTCACTGTAGGCACCTTTGTTGGGGGATTGTGGCTCTCTTATTTTCCGTTTATGTCTAATGGAACTGAAAAGATGAGATTTGTATTTTTCATCGCTTCCTTTCTCCTTATAATCGCAATAATATTTTCGGGCGGATACATAAAAAGAAAGGAGTTCTTTAGAACCTTCAAAAGCAAAAAATTCATTCCCAATATGCATTCTCTCGCAGATCATATTACTTCTATTCCTCACAATATAGTCCTTTCAATAAGTTCGAGAGGATTTAAACCAGGGACTGGAAAGTACATGGGAAGCATCTTTATGATCTTTTTCGGGGCAAATATGATTTTTTCCATCTTTTCCATATATCTCGCCGAAGTTTTGAAGATAAGCAGTGGCATGATCTTCATCATTTACGGAATGAATAATATTCTTACGAACGTTGCTTATTTTCTCACAAATCCCATCACCAAAAGACTGCCGGACGCTCTTATCGTCAGAAGCGCTTTATGGACACGTATCATTCTCTTTTCATCTATAGCCGTATCTGGATATTTTCTCCCATTCGGCGTGTTCATAACCGTTATAGCCTTTCTCATAGTGGGCTTCACATGGCCGTTCTTTTACATTCCAACGACTGTCCATGTTACAGATCTCGCTCTTCCAACAGACCGCGGACGTATAATAGGACTTTTCAACGTTACCATTAACTTCGCAGTAATAGCGGCTTCCTTCATATCCGGTTACATAGCCTTGAAATTTGGATATATAACTTCCTTTATATTGGGAATAGTCTTTTTGTTTTTTGGAGAAAGGTTTATATATAAGTTAAATGTTGTAAGGCCTATCTCAAAAGAAGACTTCTCAGCCCTGTCCAAAAAGAATGGTAACAGAGTAAGTGATAAAGGTTTGGATGAAAAAAATTTGGCCAGTCAGGAAAAATTATGATAGAATATACTGAAAATAAAGGGAGATCAAGAATATGCATGCCTTGAAAGGAGGAAGTGACCCAAGTCACGCCCTTAGTGGATAAATTTTATTCTCCTTATGAAAGCGAGAAAAAATGGTATAAAAAATGGGAAGAGAGCGGGGCTTTTAAACCCAGGCCGGGCGACGGCAAGTTTTCTATAGTGATCCCGCCTCCAAATATAACGAATGTATTGCACATGGGACATGCGCTTAACATTGTTCTCCAGGATATCGTAACGAGATACCAGAGGATGAAAGGAAAGGAAACGCTGTGGCTCCCAGGTGAGGATCATGCCGGTATTGCGACACAAAATATGGTCGTAAAACAACTTTCCTCCGAAGGCAAGACAAAAGAAGATATCGGATATGATGAATTCGTCAGAATAACATGGGAATGGGCTCGGGAATATAGGCAAAAAATAAGATCCCAGATCGAGGCGATGGGCGCTTCTTGCGACTGGTCGAGAGAGAGATTCACTCTCGACGAAGGGTTAAGCCGGGCCGTAAGAAGGGTCTTCGTTTCCCTCTACAAAAAGGGATTGATATACAAAGGCAAATACATGGTTAACTGGTGCCCAAGTTGCGGTACAGTCCTTTCAAATGAAGAGATCGAGTACGAAGATGAGAATTCCAAACTCTATTATATAAAATATCTAATTCAAGAAGGCGGAAGCGTTGTCATAGCGACCACAAGGCCTGAGACGATGTTGGGAGACACGGCAGTGGCGGTCAATCCAAAAGATGAAAGGTACAAAGACCTTATAGGAAAGCATGCCATCCTCCCTCTTGTCGGAAAAATCATACCAGTGATAGCGGATGATTACGTTGACATGTCCTTCGGAACGGGGGCTTTGAAGGTCACTCCAGCACACGATCCGAATGATTTTGAAATTGGCAAAAAACACGATCTTGAATTCGTAGAGGTGCTCGATGATAGTGCGCACATAAAGTTTGACGGACGTTATAACGGTATGACAAGAGAAGAGGCAAGAAGGGAAATAGTAAAAGACCTTGAAATCAACGGTTATCTTGTCAAGATAGAAAATTACAATCATTCCGTCGGCCACTGTTACAGATGCCACACTGTGGTAGAGCCAAAATTGTCCGATCAGTGGTTTGTGAGCATGAAAAAGCTTGCCGATCCTGCCATAAGAGCCGTCAATGAAGGAAAGGTAAAGTTTCATCCAGAAAGATGGGAAAAGGTTTATCTTAACTGGATGGAAGATGTACATGACTGGTGCATTTCGCGTCAACTTTGGTGGGGTCATAGAATTCCTGTCTGGTACTGCGATGATTGCGGACATCTTACTGTTTCTGAAACGACACCGGACAGGTGCGAAAAATGTGGCTCCACGCATATCCATCAAGATAAAGACGTGCTTGACACGTGGTTTTCGTCGGCTTTGTGGCCATTTTCAACGCTTGGATGGCCTGAGAGAACGGAAGATCTTGAGAAATTTTATCCTACGGATTTACTCGTTACAGGATTCGATATAATATTTTTCTGGGTTGCGCGCATGATCGTGATGGGATTAGAGTTTATGGATGATGTGCCCTTCCATGACGTTTACATTCACCAACTCGTAAGGGACAAATTTGGACGGAAAATGTCAAAATCTCTTGGAAACGGAATAGATCCGAATGAAATCATTTCAAAGTATGGAGCAGATTCCATGAGAATGGCTTTGGCGATGCTTGCCGCCCAGGGAAGGGATATAAATTTGGACGAGAGGGTCTTTGAATCTTACAAGCATTTTTCAAACAAGATATGGAATGCGAGTAAATTCGTCGAGATGAACGCGAAAGGCACAAAAATGTCAAGACCGCAAGGACTTACAATGGCCGACAGATGGATTCTTTCGAGATCGAATGAGGTTATAAGAAAAGTTACAGATTCTATAGATTCGTACGATTACAATATAGCGGCCCGTGAGACATACGATTTCTTCTGGGGAGATTTTTGCGACTGGTACATAGAACTTTCAAAGGTTCAACTTGAAGATCCAAAATTAAACCAAAATACAAAATACATTCTACTTTACGTCTTGAACGTGAGTCTAAGGCTTTTGCACCCATTTATGCCTTTTATTTCCGAAGAAATATGGTCCAACTTCTTTGACGGTCTTCTAATAACGTCGAAATGGCCTGAGGTAGATGAGGAATTTTATTTTGGAGATGATAATTTCAACTTCTTCATGGAAACGGTAAGAGGAATAAGAAATGTGAGATCGGATCTTGACCTTCCGCCTTCGACCAAGATAAACATAGTTATGACAAAGAATGTATGGCCAAAGGATTCACCGGTTGAAAAGTACATATCAAAACTTACGAACGCTTCCGATGTCGATGTCTCACGGATAAGACCTAAGAAGGGAATGACCGCGGCCGTTAACTCTGAGGCCGAAGTGTTTGTAGTTATGGATGAGCATTTTGACTTTAACAGCGAAATAGCAAGACTTAATTCGAAAATAGTAAAGGCCACCGAAGAATTCAGGAAATTGAATGCAAGGCTTTCAAATGAAGAGTTCGTAAAAAAGGCTTCCGAGGAGGTTGTCCAGAAGGCAAGGGAAGAAAGGGCCGAACTTGAAAAAACTTTAAGGCGGCTTGATAGCACATTGAGAAAATTAAAGGAATGATCCTATGAATTACGAAGAGATGATAAATAAGTTGTTCTCCTTTCATCCTGAGGCCAAAATAAGACTTGGTCTCGATAGAATAGAAGAATTGCTCGAGAGATTAGGCAATCCACAAAAGAGTTTTAAGTACATTCATGTAACGGGCACAAATGGCAAGGGAACTGTCACAAGAACTGTTGGGAAACTTCTGACTTCACATGGCTTCAAGGTCGGAACTTATTTTTCTCCGCATCTTGAAACCTTCAGAGAGAGAATTAGAATAGATGACGTCTTTATACCAGAAGATCGCGCGGTCGATGTGTATGAAAGAGTTATAAAAGAAGCGGACAAAATGTCAACAGATCCCGGAATGAAGCCGACCTTTTTTGAAATTGTCACGGCCATGGCCTTTTTGTACTTTAAAGATCAGAGAGTCGATGTTGTCGTTTCAGAGGTAGGAATGGGTGGAAGGTTTGACGCGACAAATGTTGTCGATGATCCCCTGTGCTCGGTTATAACGATAATAGATTACGATCACATGAATGTCCTCGGAAATACACTGTCTCAAATAGCATTTGAAAAGTCCGGGATAATAAAGGCCAGATCACCCGTTATAACGGGTGAATACAAAGCAGAACCTTTAAGAGTCATAAACAATAGGGCAAAAGAATTGAATTCCGAGGTCAGACGCATAGGCAAAGATTTCAGGTACATCGTTAAAAGAATAGAATTTGCAAGAAATGCTTTTGAATTTGTCGGAAAAAGATTAAGAATTTCCTTAGAAACAAGGATGAATGGTCTTGCGGCGATGAATAACATTGCCATATCTTTGGAGGTTATCGAATATCTTGACGAGATAGGATTTATAAAGTTAGACAAGGATAAAATTTATAAAACGATCTTCACGATACCATGGGAAGGGAGATTTGAATGGTTCCCTTCCGATTCAACTATAATTTTGGACGTGGCCCATAACGCACCTGCGATGGAAATGCTCAGAAAAAATCTTAAACTTTACTTTCCATCTCGGCAGATGAATGCGGTTGTTGGAATTCTCAATGATAAAGATTACAAAAGCATGATAGAAATAATTGCACCTATCTTTAGAAGAATTTATTTAACTTCTCCAAGGAATGAACGTGCCAAGGCTCCTTTTGAAATATACGACTGGGCCGTAAGACGTTACGATAACATAGGTTTTATAAAAGAGATCGAAGAGGCAACGGATCTTTGCACGAATATCTCCAAGAAAGAAAATGCGATCTCGGTTATAACTGGCTCTTTTTACACGGTTGGATTTGCGAGAAGCTTTTTAAGGGGCGTGAAGTCCGAAACGTGATATGGGCATTGCGTGGAAAAATAATCAAAAAGAATTCAGGCCGTCTTATCCTTGATACTGGAAATATAATCTACGATGCCATCATGACTTCAAAGGATTTGGAACTTTTAAATGAAGGTGAAGAGGCGCTTGTATATATACGCGAGGACGTAAAAGAGGGAGAGCCGGTAGAATTAATAGGATTTTTAAATGAGGAAGAGAGATATCTTTACGATGTTTTGACAAGCGTTAACGGCATTGGAAAGAAAAATGCTCTAAGAATAATGGAAGTTATTGATCTTCAAAATTTTTCTTCCGCCGTTGAAACGAAAGATATAAAATTTCTCAGTTCTTTGCCAGGCATCGGGCAGAAAACTGCTGAAAGGATAATACTTGAACTTTCCGGAAAGATAAAGCCTTCTCAGTTGAATCCAAACCTTGGAGAGGCCGTTGAAACGCTTATCGCTTTAGGATTTTCACGCAACGATGCATTTGTTGCTGTGGAAAAAGCGGCCAATAACGGGAAAAATCTTGAGGAAATCATTAAAGGTGCCCTTTCCATTTTGAGAAAGGTATGAATTGATGTTAGAAAGTTGTATAATGTGATGGGTGATTGGAATGAATAAGGCGCTAATTTTGGCCGGAGGACTTGGAAAAAGAATGAACTCTCCGAAGCCAAAAGTTCTTCATGAGGTACTTGGGAAACCTCTTATAAATTGGGTCATTGATGCTGCAAAATTGGCCGGAGCCGATGAAATAGGAGTGGTAGTTGGTCATTCGGCCGAAGATATATACCCTTTTCTTAAAGACGTAAAGATCTTCGTTCAGAAAGAACAACTCGGAACGGCTGATGCGGTAAAATCGGCATTGTCTTTCCTGGATGGCAGGATCTTGATTCTTTACGGAGACATGCCGTTAATACCGGCCTCGACTTTAAGAAAACTCTTTGATTCTGATGCAGATCTGACCATTTTGACGGCTTCTCTTTCAAATCCGTTCGGGTACGGGAGAGTTTTGAGAAAGGGTGGCAAAATTGAAAAAATAGTTGAAGAGGCAGATGCCACCGATGAGATAAGATCTATAAAAGAGGTAAATAGCGGCGTTTATGCCTTTAACTCAAAGGCGTTGCTTTACGCTCTTGAAAGGATAAAGAACGACAATAAAAAGGGAGAATATTATCTTACCGATTCCATAGAGATACTAACAAAAAGCGATTTTAAGGTTGAAACAATTGAGACGCCCGATCCAGGCACTGTGGTGGGAGTCAATACGCAGCGTGAACTTTCCATTTTGATAAGGCGTGCAAGAGAAACAATAAACTTTGCCCTTATGGACTCCGGTGTTACCATTGAAGATCCCGACACCACTTTTATAGGTCCTGATGCGAAAATAGAACCTGGAGTAATCGTAAAACCATTCACTTTTATATACGGGAAGACTGAAATATTATCCGGTTCCACGATCGGTCCTTACACGACTATATTGGATTGCAAGATCGGAAGTAAGAGCGCCGTGATAAGTTCTGACTGCAACGGCGCAGTCGTTGGAGAAAATTGCTCAATAGGACCATTTTCACGCTTAAGGCCCGGAACTATCATAGAGAATAACGTAAAGGTGGGAAATTACGTTGAGGTAAAGAATTCCCATCTTTTTAGCAATGTTAAAGCCCAGCATCTTACATATCTTGGGGATGCAACGATAGGAGAAAACACGAATATAGGGGCCGGAACTATAACTTGCAATTATGATGGAGTCAAAAAGAATCAAACCTTTATAGGCAAAAATGCATTCATAGGTTCAAATACGGCACTTGTTGCACCTGTTAATATTGGAGACAATGCTTTTGTCGGAGCGGGTTCGACCATAACAGAAGATGTTCCGCCCAATGCGCTTGCGCTTGGAAGATCAAGGCAGGTTAACAAAGAGGATTGGGTGCTAAAAAAAAGGAGAGAATCCGATGAAAAATGACATGAAGATTCTTGGCGGTTCTTCTAACAGGCCTTTACTTGAGAAGATATGTTCCTATCTCAATGTAAATCCTACTCATGTCGAGATTTCGAGATTTGCCGATGGGGAAATAAACATGAGAATAGAAGAAACTGTAAGAGGGCACGACGTCTTTTTGATTCAATCAACTTCTCCTCCGGTAAATGATAACCTTATGGAGTTGCTTATACTAATAGATGCCCTCAAGCGCGCATCGGCAGGTTCTATAGCGGTAGTCATCCCTTACTACGGATACGCAAGGCAGGATAGAAAGGCGCGTGGAAGAGATCCTATAACGGCCAAACTCGTTGCGAATCTCCTTACAGTCGCGGGCGCATCGAGAATTTTGACGATGGATCTGCACAGCGAGCAGATACAGGGTTTTTTTGATATTCCCGTCGACAATTTGCAATCCTTTCCCGTTTTTGTCGAGGTCCTTAAGAAACATGAATGTATAGATAAGGATAAGACAGTTGTAGTTTCTCCAGATGTCGGGGCTGTAAAGCGCGCTCGAAAATTCGCGGAGAAGATGGGATTGCCGATCGCGATTCTCGATAAAAGAAGGCCGAAGGAAAACGTGGCAGAGATACTTCACATCATAGGCGATGTTGAAGGAATGTCATCCATAATGTTTGATGATATGATAGATACGGGCAGAACGTTGATAGAAGGCGCAAAACTTTTAAAGCAAAAAGGATCTACAAAAGTTATTGCCTGCGCAACTCATGGCCTTTTTTCTCAAAATGCGCTTGAAATGCTCGATAAATCAGACATAGACACCATCTATGTCACGGATACCATAGCGCACGACGATCTGCCAGATAAGATAAAGGTCGTCTCCGTTTCTTCTTTGTTCGGAGAGGCAATGATAAGAATAAGAAAAAGTTTATCAGTTAGCATATTGTTCAAGTAAGGAGGAATTCAAATGGCTGTCCAGCTCAAAGCCAGCGCAAGAGAAAAGGGAAAAGCAAAAAATCTCGTTAAGGTAGGTAAAATTCCTGCCATCGTTTACGGTCCAAATCGCCAAAATCTTGAGATTCAATTACTTCAGGGAGAGATCGAATCTTTGATTTCTAAGGCAAAGGAGACTACTCCTGTACGTCTTACCGTAGATCTTAATGGAAGCACCGAAGAAAGAAATGTTTTTGTAAAATCAGTTCAATTTCATAAGGTGAACGGAAAGATAATTCACGTTGATCTTTATGAACCAGATCCAGCCAAGCCGATGAGATTCAAGATGCCGGTAGAACTTTCCGGCGAATCTGAAGGAGTTAAAGCAGGAGGAATTCTCGACGTACTATTAAGAGACGTTGAAGGTGAGGCGCTGCCTTCGAATATAATCGAAGAGATAAAGATCGATATTTCTTCCATGAAAATAGGAGATTCCTTAAGGGTCAAGGATCTCAAAGTGCCGGAAGGCGTAAAAATACTCCAAGATCCAGAAGATGTCATAGCGACCATAAAGGCTCCGAGGGCTGAAGAGGTTGCCGCTCCTGCTACCGCGGAAACTGCTGAGACTTCTGAACCTGAAGCCATAAAGACAAAGGGTAAGAAGGAAGAAGAGGAAGAAACAGAGGAGAAGTAATTGTCCAGTCTTATAATCGGTCTCGGGAATCCCGGCAAAAAATACGCCTTTACGCGCCATAATGTGGGCTTTATCTTCGTAGATAAGTTTCTGAAAAAGTATCCACCTTTTGAAACTGTTCAAAAGGTGGATTACCTTCTTTATTCTACGATTGCTGAAGGTCTTGAAATTTCCCTCGTAAAGCCTTTAACTTTTATGAATCAAAGCGGGTTAATCTTTAACTCTCTCTACGTGATCGATCCTCCTTTGGTGGTATACGATGATCTTGATCTCGAAATTGGGAAGATGAGGATAAGGCCTTCGGGATCGGCCGGAGGACATAATGGCGTTAAATCGATAATCGAGCATCTTGGAACACAGAATTTTCCAAGAATTAGAATAGGAATAGGTCCGAAAAATTCTGATGCGATTGAATATGTCCTCGGAAGATTCAGCGATGAAGAATTTGCAATCGTGGATCGTGTGATCGATCACGCCATTGAGGCGGCCATAGTTATATTTAAGGATGGTATAGACGTGGCAATGAACAGATTTAATGCTTTAAAGTTATCATGAAGGCATTTGGAATTGAATTTAAAAGGGATCTAAGAGAGGTTCCAACGAAGGATCTCGCATACATCGGAGATGCTGTTTTTGAACTTTACTGCAGATTGTCCTTTTCATTTAACAGCAAGACGGTTAAGGCACATGTCAATGCCAAATCGCAGGCAATAAAGTACGATTTTATAGAACCATTCTTGCATGAAGATGAAAAAGAAATAGCGATGAGGGGAAGAAATTTAAAAAGTCCGAGAAGCAAAGATCCATCTTACAGAAAAGCGACAGCCTTAGAAAGCGTCATAGGATATCTTTTTCTTTCAGGCAAATCTGAAAGGCTTGAAGAGATTCTTTCCCTATCCTTAAAGATTTAGTATGTATTCTATAGCCCTTGCAACTCCATTTTCGTCATTTGAAGATGTTACGTACCTTGCTATTTTAAGAAGTTCCTGCGGAGCATAAGAATTTCCCATTACAATCGGGTATCCGGAGATCTTTAATGCTTCAAGATCGTTGTAATTGTCTCCTATGAATGCCGTTTCAGATCTTTTTATGCCCAAAGATTCTATAAGAAATTCAAGAGCCTTTTCTTTTCCACATCCGGGGCCAAAGCATTCAACAAAGGCTTCATTGTTATTTGAAAAGAGAGTGCTCAGGATCATTGTGTAATCGGTACATTTTATCTCTTTTTGCATGGACTTTATTTCTTTAAAATCCCCAACGATCGAGATCTCGCTTACTTCCTCGCCTATATAATCGGAAAGATCGGGGACTCTTATCATCCTGTAGGCATTTCTTTCAAAATAACCTGTATAATTTGAACCCTCTGGCCAGTCTTTATCGTAGATCATGTCAGGTGCCTGTGTAAAATTCGTGAATAAAATGACGAACAGATCATGCCTTTTAGCCGCAGATATTATCTCCTGCGCACATTTGCCGGAAAGGGTAATTTTTTTGATAACCTTTCTTGACTTTATTGTAGAGATGAAGGCCCCATTTTGAAAGACTCCTGGGATGTCAGATGAAATGGCATCTAAATATTCTTCGGACGCGACTAACGATCTGCCGGTAAAGATCGTCACTTTAACGCCTGCTTTTTCGGCCATTTCGATGGCTTTCAAATTTTTGTCAGATACTTTCTTTTCGGAATTGAGTAATGTACCGTCCAAATCTATACCGACGAACTTTATCATTTCTCTATTTCCTTTATTTCATCTATTCTTCTTTGATGACGACCGCCTTCGAAGCTCGTTGATAGAAATGTGTCTACAGTCTCTTCTGCAAGGGTTGGTCCCATTAGCCTGCCAGCCATTACGAGTATGTTGGCATTGTTGTGCATCCTCGCATATTTCGCCATGGTCGGATAAAGGCAAAGCGCGGCGTATATATTTTTAAACTTGTTTGCCGTTATAGACATTCCAAGGCCAGTCCCGCATATCAATATCCCGTAATCCACAATTTTATTCTGCAGATCTTTTGCAACCTTTCCCGCAAATACAGGATAATCAACGGAATCGGGAGAGTAAGTTCCTTCATCTACCACCTCTATACCTTTTGATTCTAAATATTTTTTCACATGTTCTTTCAATTCGAATCCTGCATGATCGCTTCCAATAGATATTTTCATTTCAATCACCTCATTTATTTAGTCTCGTAAGGATTTGCCCAGTCGATCTTTGATAACAACTTGAAGATCACAAAGGCCATAATAATCTCGCCGGCGATAGGCGCTGCAAGAAAGATCAGAAACTGATAGGCTGGAGAAAGAAAGGGAAATATTCTGTTTCCCGAGAAATAAAGGCCTTCAGACGTGGCAATTAACGCTCCAAGAAAGCCTATTCCCATGCTGACAAAATTCCCCGTCGTGTTAAGCGGACGCCTCACGCCACCGATCGAATTTGGCCATTTGACGGTCGCATAAACCCCGAAAAATGAAAGTATTAAAAGGACCGGGATTGATAGAAGCACCGTTATAACAGATAAGATAAAACCACCAAAGAATGCCGAAAGAATTGAGAAAGTTACCATCATGACGATGGCAAAAGCACCGGTGATGACAAAGGCCTTACTCCACAAAGGAGTTCTGTTTCCTACCGGCAATGTTTTTATGAATTCACCGACCTTTATCTCTATTGAAACCAAACTGGCCGTAGCGATGACGGTGTACATAGAAGAGATAAAGATGGATATCAGGATGCCGCCCGTCAGGGCATGGGTAATCGAACTTTGGCCTCTTCCCATAACCCCTCCGATGAGGAGAAATAAAGGAAAGATGGCCGGATAAATGAGCAAAAAGAGAATGGAGGGTTCTCTTCTCATCAACTTCAAATCCTTCGACACAAAAGCCTGTTCCGGGCTCTTTAAATTGTAATTTCTCATCCTGATATGTTTTGTCGCGCTCTTCATCTTGGAATATCCAGAAAGTATACCAGAAGAAGAGATCCTGTACGTTACGAACGCCAAAATGATGGCCGTGATTATCAACGGTAAGAGTCCATCGATGCGAAGCTTTATGGCATTTATAAACCATGTCGAAGGAAGAAATGGAAGATTTATCGTGCTCAAGTAACTGGCAAAGGCTTCCGTTACGTTTTTATCATTTGGATTGAGAGAACTGACCGTGCTCATCAAAAGGATGGAAAGCACGTAGACGATCAAAGATGTAAAAACCATGAAACGCTGGGTACCTGACCTTGATGCGAATTTGGAAACGCCAAGCGCTATGATAGATGATACGGAATTCACTATCACGAAGTAAATTATGTACATTAAAAACATCATGGTTATCATGTACCACGGCATCATCGTTGCGTTGGCATAAGAGATAAGGATGGGTATCACGAAAAGAGCAGGGAATCCACCCTGTATTATCGTCTCAAGGTTTTTTGAAATGAATATCGTTGATTGACTGATAGGAAGTGATAGCAAAAAATCCACGTCTTCGCTCATGAAAACGTTGAGCGCTATTGCAGGCGTGTCTGTAACGAGAACAAGCACAAAAATGCCTATCATCGATATCTCGACAAAAAGATCGGCAAGACTTATCCCGTTAAAGATTATTTTCGAGTAATTCTGAAAGAGATCTAGCGTGAAAAGGTAAAGAGGCACGCTTATCGCGATAAAAACGCCGGCAAGCATTAAAATGTAAAAAGGGAGTGGAATCTTTCTCCTTCCCCTTCTAAGCGGTATGTTGGACCACATTTTTAATTTGTATCTTATCAAAAGCGTCAGTTTATTCATAGATTTTGTATTATTTCCTTTACTTCTTCGTCTGTTGAACCTGTCAGTTGCAAAAAGATATCCTCGAGAGATTGTTTTCCAGATTCATTTCTGAGATCTGAAAGAGTTCCTTCGGCTATTATTTCCCCGGCATTTATTATTCCTATCCTATCGCACATCTTTTCCGCGATCTCGAGAACATGCGTTGTCATGAAAATACTCGATCCTTCGTTTGCGTACTTTTTCAAAAGCATCTTCAAAATCTTTGCGCTTTTTGCATCAAGTCCCACAGTTGCTTCGTCTAAGAAAATCACTTTTGGCTTTCTCATGAGTACGGAAGTAAGCATTAATTTTTGTTTCATACCATGAGAATAATCGCCTATGAACTTTTCTAAAAAATTTATTTCAAATGCGTCGCAAAGTTCTTCTATTCTTTTTTTCATTTCATCTTTATCCATCAAAAAGACAGATCCCACAAATTCAAGAAATTCCTGTCCTGTGAGGTTTTCATAAAGTTTTGGTTCATCAGGCACAACCCCTATCTGGGATTTAACCTCTAAAGGATGCGTCAGAAGATCGAGACCACATATTTCTATCTTTCCACTCGTTGGCACAAGAATGCCAGTAAGCATCTTTATAGTCGTTGTCTTACCGGCGCCATTGGGGCCCAAAAAACCGTAGATCTCTCCTGAATTTATGTTGAAACTTATCGATTTTACGGCTGTAAAGGTTCCAAAATTTTTCTTTAAATTTGAAACTTTTACAAGTTGCGTCATATCTCGCCCTTTATTTTCAACAATTTTTGAACATGTCCGAGTTCTTCGTGAATTATTTTTTCAAGGATTTCTCGTACCTTGGGTTTTTTTGATGTATCGAGTATCTGATCGTAAAAGACGATCGTTTCTTTTTCTATGGATAGAGCGAAATCAACGATTTCATTCATATCCATGTATTTTGATTTTGAAATCATTTCATCTAATGAAGGGAAAATTCTTCCATTGACAAGGCTTTCAAGGTAAGGTTTTGCGTCGGCCCATAATTCGGGATCTATTTCATCTACTATTTCTTTAGATATTCTTTCAAAATCCTTCGCGTGCTGTGCCTCCTGGGCTGCCAAATACGAGAACAATTCTTTTTTTGCGGGATTTTCGAAATTTTTGGAAAGGTAAGAGTAAAACTTTTCACCATCTTTTTCTATTTTGACGGCCATTTCGAAAATCTCATTTGGAGCATACATATCATTCATAGTTAACCCTCCTTGTGAAAATTAATATTCGTTTTTATTATACCAGAATTTTGAATCATTGTATGTGTAGAGTGTGTATATAACAAATGAATCGTCTTTGTTCATAATTGTGTTAAAATATAATATGGTGAGGGGTCATGAATGATTTGCTTATGGTTATAGACATGCAAAATGACTTTGTCACAAAAAATGGCGTGCTTTACTTTGAAAGGGCCGAGTTTGTAAAACCCGTCGTGCTTGATATCGTAAGGAATAGAATGTCAAAAAATTACACTATCATTCTCACTCAGGACTGGCACGAAGTTGAGGATCTTGAATTCAAACGTTTTCCGCCCCACTGTATTAAAGATACTTACGGTTCTGAACTTTTTGATGATTTGAAGGAAATCGTAAGAGGTTATAAGAATTCGATCTTCATTCAAAAAAGACGTTTTTCTGCCTTTTTTGGAACGAATCTCGGTGAAATTTTAGAAAAACTCTCTCCTTCCAAAGCGGAAGTTTGCGGGGTCGATACGAATATATGCGTTATGTACACGGTCGAAGAGTTAAAAAACAGAGATTACGATGTTGTGGTGTACGAAGACGCTACCGGTACTTACGATGAAAAATTACATCTGTTCGCCATTGATCAGATGAAAAATGTCCTTGGGGCTCAAATAGAAAAATGGAGGTAGGTTGATGCGCGGCGAAAGACTTGATCCGAGGGTTTTCAAGGTTCCTATAGACAGAATCCGTGCTGGATATTATTCTGACAAGTATTTCACAAGATATGTGGAGGTTTTGAAAAAGGATAATCACCATCCACGTGTCCTTTACCAGTTCTTTCCCCGAAAAGATGCCGTAATCGTCGGCATAGACGAAGCACTCGCGATCTTGAAGTTGTGTACGGGATATTTTAAAGACGAAGAAAAAGCACAGAAACTCTTCAACGAACTGCTTGTGGCAGAGAGAGAACTTCAAAATGCTGTCCTTGACATGAACAGGGCTGACTTGGAAAAAATAAACAGGAAAAGATGGGATCTTCGTGAGGCAATGAACGCACTGTGGGTTGACAAGTTCAACGAAATAGAAATAAGGGCACTATACGATGGAGAAGAGGCAAAGGAAATGGAGCCAATCATGACAGTGGAAGGAGATCCGATTTATTTTGGATATCTTGAGACTGTATTGCTTGGAGTGATAGCGCGCGGAACCTCTTCCGCAACTGCCGTAAGAAAGGTTGTCAAAGCCGCAAATGGAAAACAGATTCTTTTCTTTTCCGCGCGGTTTGATCATTACTGGGTTCAGGCTACAGATGGCTACGCGGCATTTAAAGCCGGTGCCAATGTCGTTTCGACTGATGCCAATGCCGATTACTGGGGCGCCAAAGGCATAGGCACCGTACCTCATGCATTGATAGCCGCCTATCATGGCTCCACATCTATGGCCGCCATTAAATTCGATGAGTATGTTCCACCAGACGTTAACAGAATAATTCTTGTAGACTGGGACAATGACGTCATAGGAACGACAAAAAAGATGATGATCGATTTTTATGAGCACGTTACAGGCAAAAAATATTCTCCTTCCTCTGATCTCAATACAGTTATAGGAAGTGGAAAGGGTAAAATATGGGGAGTTAGGTTTGATACATCCGGAACTCTTAGGGATAAATCCGTTACTCCTATCAACGAGAATTCTTTGGGAGTATGTCCCGAACTTGTATGGAAAGCAAGGCAGGAATTCGATAAGATGGGCATGAACAATCTCAAGATAGTAGTCTCAGGAGGATTTAGCGCTGAAAAGATCTCTTTATTCGAAAAATTAGGTGTTCCTGTCGACTCTTACGGTGTAGGTTCTTCTCTTTTGAGAGAAAAAATAGACATAACTGCCGATATAGTAGAAGTCGATGGAAAGCCGTGTGCAAAGGTGGGAAGAAAAAAAGGAGATCTCTCGAGACTTGAAAAAGTTATTTTATGAGGAGGTGTTTTGATATGGTCGAAAAAGGAACATGGGTAATAAAAGAAGGATTTGCCGATATGTTTAAAAATGGAGTCATTATGGACGTTACGACTCCGGAACAAGCGAAGATTGCCGAAGATGCAGGAGCAGTCGCCGTGATGGCTCTCGAGAGGGTGCCGGCAGATATAAGAAAGGCCGGCGGCGTTGCAAGAATGGCAGATGTAAGGCTTATCAGAAAAATAATGGAGAGCGTTTCCATTCCAGTTATGGCCAAGGTTAGGATAGGCCACATAGCAGAGGCTAAGATTTTGGAGGCATTAGGTGTGGATTTCATAGACGAGAGTGAAGTGTTGACTCCTGCCGATGATAAATTCCATATAAACAAACATGAATTCAAAGTTCCATTTGTTTGTGGTGCAAGAGATTTAGGAGAAGCCTTAAGAAGGATAGCAGAAGGAGCCGCCATGATAAGAACGAAAGGAGAGGCTGGCACCGGAAATATCGTCGAGGCAGTCAAGCACATGCGCACCGTTATGGATGCCATAAGGATGGTCAAAGGTATGGCTGAGGAAGAACTTGTAAATTACGCAAAAGAAATTGGGGCTCCAGTTGAGATAGTAAGAATGGTCAAGGAGCGCGGAAGGTTACCAGTTGTCAATTTCGCGGCAGGTGGAGTCGCAACTCCCGCAGATGCCGCTTTGATGATGATGCTTGGCGCAGATGGAGTCTTTGTTGGTTCTGGAATCTTCAAGTCTTCCAATCCACCCAAGATGGCTAGTGCCATAGTTCAGGCTGTCTTGCATTACGATGATCCAGATGAACTTGTCAAAATAAGTGAAGATATAGGTATGGCAATGGAAGGCCAGGAAATAGCCACTTTGTCCGAAAAACTGCAAGAAAGAGGCTGGTGAAAACTCACAAATGAAAATAGGCGTTCTCGGAATGCAGGGTGATATAGAAGAACACCTTGCCATGCTGTCAAAAATAGGCGTAGAAGGAATCCGCGTTAAATCTGTGAAGACCCTCGAAGAGGTCGACGGACTTATAATGCCGGGCGGAGAGAGCACCACGATGTTAAGATTGCTCAAATTAACCGGACTTTTTGATCATCTGAAAGAAAAAATAAGAAATGGCTTTCCCGTCTATGGAACGTGCGCAGGTCTTATTTTACTTGCAAAGGATGTCTCAAATCCAGTTCAGGATTCTCTAAAAGTGTTAGATGTCGCTGTTAGCAGAAATGGGTATGGCAGACAAATAGATTCCTTTCATGCCATGATTCCATTATCTATATTGGATGGCGATCTCTTCGATGCGGTATTCATAAGGGCACCTATAATAACGCGTGCTGGAAATGTTGAAGTTATCGGCACATACGGAGGAAACCCTGTCTTTGTCAGGGACACCAATGTGATCGCATCGACCTTTCATCCCGAACTTTCAGAAGATACAAGAATACATGAATTTTTCGTGAGGATGGTAGAAAATGCTGTTAGCCATTGATGCTGGAAATACAAATGTCGTCATGGGACTTATGAACGAAAAAAAATCATTTTACACGTGGAGAATAAGCACGAAGAATATATCAACGGAAGACGAGTTTCTGGTTCATATAAAGAATTTCTTAGATTTTTCAGGCTACAGATTTTCAATTATAGAAGACGTATGTGTGGCCTCCGTTGTGCCGAGTTTGAATGAGGTATTCAAATATTATGGCAAAAAATACATGAACAAGAATCCAACCTTTGTTAAAATAAAGGATGTTAACTGGATAGAATGGAATATCTGGACTCCAAATGAACTCGGTGCCGACAGGATAGCAAATGTTATCGCGGCCAAAGAAATTTATAACAAAAATGTCATAGTTGTAGATTTTGGAACAGCGATAACCATAGATATTCTAACAGACAGGTATGAAGGCGGTGTGATCCTTCCTGGTCCGAGAACTGCCATTCAATCTCTATTTACAAATACGGCAAAACTTCCGGCCGTTGAGGCTAAATTTCCAGATTCTCCGGTCGGAAAAGATACAATAACCAATATTCAAGCCGGTATCATGATGGGTACAATGTTTGCGATAGATGGCTTTGTCTCTCTCTTCGAAGATGAATTCTCGACGAAGTTCAAAGTTATCTCTACAGGTGGTTACGGAGCCGAAATATCGAAGAGTTCAACCAAAATAGAACAGTACGAACCAGATCTAACCCTGATGGGAATATCCGTTTTTTATTCTCGTAAGAATGAAAGTTCTCCTCGTTAATCCGTACATTCATGATGTATCGGCCTACGATTTCTGGCTTAAGCCTGTCGGGCTTTTGTACATAGCAAAGGCTCTTAGAATGGCCGGTGTTGAGGTGAAATTGCTCGATCTTTTGGACAGGAAATTACCCGGGAATAATGCGCACGAAGGGATGTACGGAACGGGGAAGTTTTATCATGAGGTAATAGGAAACTTAAATAAATATGGTATACCGAGGCGCATTAAAAGATATGGCGCACCTTTAAAAGTCATAGACGATCTTGATTTTGATCCGGATGTGATTTTGGTTACTTCGATGATGACTTATTGGTACGGCGGTGTTTTTGAGACGATAAAAATTTTGAAAGAAAAATTCGGTGCCCCAATCGTCCTCGGAGGGAATTATCCAACATTGCTTTTCGATCACGCAAAAAATTCAGGTGCGGATGTGATAGTTGCTGGCGATGGCATTCCGGCAGTTTATGAAGTCATAGAAAAGTTGACCGGCCAAAAGATAGAAAGAGTGGTTGGCGAAGACTGGTTTGAAAAGATAACGCCAGATTATTCTTTTTACAAAGAACTTGATTCTGCCGTTGTTCATACAACTTACGGGTGTCCCTTCAGGTGTACTTACTGTATAGCATGGCAAAAAGGTTTTAAATCGAGAAGCGTGGATTCCGTCATAGAGGAAATTCTTTCATTGAAAAAGATGAATGTCAGAGACATAGCGTTTTACGATGATGCCATTCTTTTTAACAAAGAAAGATTTAAAACCATCTTGAAAAATCTTCCCGAGGGTATTAGGTACCACCTTCCAAATGGAATACACGCGGCCTATGTTGATGAAGAAATAGCCTCTTTGATGATGATAAAACAATTCAAGACCGTAAGGATAGGTTATGAAACCGGCGATCCGTACCTTCAAAAAAAGACCGGCGGAAAGGTTACGAATCAAATCTTTGAAAGAGCCATTAAAATCCTAAGAAATGCAGGCTTTACCTATGATAATTTAGGAGTTTATCTTATAATAGGATTGCCCGGCCAGACTTTTGAATCAGCCCTCGAAGACATTGAAAGGATAGAAAAACTCGGCGCAAAACCTTTTTTGAATGAGTACACTCTCATACCCGGATCTTTAGATTGGCAGAATGTCATCGAAGAGGATCAGATACCACAGGATATCGATCCATTCATATTAAAGGGTGCGCTTATTCATTACTGGTGGAAGGGTTCGATGGGTATAGAAAAAATAAACAATCTAAAGAAGATCGTCCAGGATCTTTATCTTAAGCATTACAAAAGTTCGGAACAGCCTTTAAAGGAGGAAAACTTATGAAGGTGAAGAAGATCGATCATATCGGTATAGCCGTAAAATCACTCTCTCAGGCCTCTAAGTTGTACACAGGCCCTCTTTCCCTCGAAGGGAAGGAAGAAATCCTCGAAGACAGAAAACTGAAGGTTATGATGATAAAGATTGGAGATACAAGAATAGAATTGCTTGAGGATCAGGATCCGGAAGGCACGATATCCAAATTCATAGAAAAGCGCGGAGAGGGATTAAACCATATAGCCTTCGAAGTCGATGACATTTACGAAACAATCCAAAATTTAAAAGCGCAGGGTTATAGAATAACGTCCGAGCCTTCGGCTGGCGCAGACAACACGATAGTAACCTTTGTGCACCCAAAGGATGCAAATGGTGTTATGATAGAACTTGTTGAAAGGAGGAAAGATTGAATTGGACAAAAACAAAGATTTACTTCAAAGGCGTGAAATAATAAGGGCCGGTGGAGGATCGGAAAGGATAAAAAAACAGCACGAAGAGGGAAAGTTAACCGCGAGAGAAAGGATAGATCTTTTGGTAGACGAAGGAACATTTTTCGAAGTTGACGATCACATAAGACATAGATCCACATACTTCGGTCTTGATCAAAAGTATTTTCCGGCAGATGGTGTTGTCACCGGCATAGGTAAGGTCAACGGGCGCGAGGTTGCGATCTTCTCTCAGGACTTTACCGTTCAAGGTGGTTCTGTTGGGGAAATGCACGCAAAAAAGATTGTCAAAATTCAAGATCTTGCCATGAAGATGGGAATACCTCTTATTGGCATAAATGATTCTGGCGGTGCAAGGATTCAGGAAGGAGTAGACGCGCTCTACGGTTATGGAGAAATATTCTACAGGAACACGCTCGCTTCTGGTGTAATCCCTCAGATTACGGTCATAGCGGGGCCTTGCGCGGGAGGGGCTGTCTATTCGCCGGCAATCACGGATTTTGTCATCATGGTCGATAAAACCTCAAAAATGTTCATAACTGGGCCGGAAGTCATAAAAGCCGTTACGGGCGAGGATGTAACGCAGGAAAATTTAGGTGGAGCAGAGATTCACAATTCAAAAAGCGGGGTTGCGCATTTCATCGCAAAAGACGATAAGGATGCAATGGATATAGTCAAAAAAATACTTTCCTATCTACCTTCAAACAACATGGAAATGCCATCAATTACCTCTCCTGTAGATCTTCCCGTGGATGAAGCGCTCAATTCGATCATTCCAGAGAGTTCAAATAAACCTTACGATATGATAGAGATAATAAATAGAATTGTGGATCCCGGCACCTTTCTTGAGGTTCATCAGAAGTTTGCAAGATCCATGATCACGGGTTTTGCAAGGATAAATGGAAGGGTAGTTGGAATAGTTGCAAATCAGCCAAAGGTCCTTGCCGGCGTGCTCGATATAGATTCATCTGATAAAGCGGCGAGATTCATAAGATTTTTGGATGCCTTCAACATACCAGTTCTTACCTTTGCGGATACCCCCGGATTTTTGCCGGGTACTTCACAGGAGTACGGTGGAATAATAAGGCATGGAGCGAAGTTGCTCTTTGCTTACAGTGAGGCCTCCGTTCCAAAAATAACGGTGATAACCAGGCGAGATTACGGTGGCGCTTATATAGCGATGGGTAGTAAACATCTCGGGGCAGATCTTGTAATGGCCTGGCCAACGGCCGAGATAGCGGTTATGGGAGCAGATGGTGCGGCGAATGTGATCTTCAGAAATGAGATAAAGAACTCTCCGGATCCTGAAAAGACGAGATCGGAAAAGATCAAAGAATACGCAGAAACATTTTCCAACCCGTATGTCGCGGCGTCGAGAGGATATGTTGACACAGTGATTCTTCCATCCGAGACAAGAGAAAAAATAATACGTGCACTTGAAATCCTCTCTTCGAAGGTCGAAGGCAAACCCGCCAAAAAACATGGGAATATACCACTGTAGGAGAATATCATGGATGAAGAGATAGTTGCTGTCATAATTTCTGCGATAATGTCTTACGAAAAACGGGAAAATCTAAGGATTGTAAGCCTCAGAGAGATTCCGTGTTCGAGATGGATTGCCCATACACCTTACGTTTTTTGGAGAGTAAGAAAGGGGTAAAGCAATGAAGAAATACATTGTGAAGGTCAACGGAAAGAGTTACGAAGTTGAGGTCGAAGAAATTCAAAACCAGCGTGAAAATACTTATATTCCAAAATCAAGGGTAGAAAATGAGATCCACACAAAAGAAATAAAAGAAATCAGACACGAGGTGGAACCAAAGCCTGAAGAGCCAAAAGTTCAGAATGCAGAAACCGTTTCTTCAGATGAAGAGATATTGCGAGCTCCCATGTCCGGAACGATTGTGAAAATAAAGGTTAATGTTGGAGAAACTGTAAAGGATGGACAGACGATCCTAACGCTCGAGGCCATGAAAATGGAGAACGAAATTCTTGCTCCTTTCAATTGCAAGATAAAATCGATTCTCGTAAAAGAAGGCCAACAGGTTGAAATAGACCAGCCACTTGTTACGCTTTATCAAATATAAAAAGGGCGATTTCGCCCTTTTTTTCTGTGGAGCCGATGGGATTTGAACCCACGACCTCTTGCATGCCATGCAAGCGCGCTCCCAACTGCGCCACGACCCCGCATAACGATTTATATTCTAATACATTTGAAGATAAAAATCAAGCCCGCTTTTTGTACGAATAGTGTGTATAAATGGTCATCATATCGTTTGTAACGCGTATAAATGAAAATTTTAAATGACATTGTCAAAACGAAATCCAATTACTTTACACGTCAAAAATTAATTTGACTGATTATCTGGTATAATAATAAATTGTATGTGACTGTGAAGGGGGTAAGATTGTGAAAAGATTTATATTTATCTTCGGAATTCTTATGATCATAGGTCTGTATGGAATGGCCCAGATCATTCAGATGCAGGTACAGGTTTATCCCCAGCAGGTCCTCGCAAATGCTCCTTTTAAAGTTTTTGTAAGCGCATATTCAACCTCTGGAGAGCCAATTTCCTTCATAACGGCTACTTTTAACGGTCTTACTTTAAAGGCCACAGGTTCGACCGCTTCATTTGATTTCATCGCTCCTTCCATAACGCAGGCAGTTCAAAACTTTCCGGTCTCCATAGTCGCCCGAGCACAAAATGGTGAAACTTTCAGTAAAGAATCAACAATAACCGTTTCGATCAACGCAAATCCCGTTATACAAATAGGAAAACCCATACCGTCAAATAACTCCTACATAGGAAATACAAAGATTGTAAAGATACCTGTAAAGGTCTACGGAGGTTTGGGTCTTGAGAAAGTTGAATTCATGGTTGATACCACTATAGCCTCGGTGATAAATGTGAGTCCGTCTGCGACTGTTTACCTTTCAAAGACCTTTGATGTCGACACAACTCATTTAAAGAATGGATGGCATATATTTTCTGTCAAGGCCGTTAACATAGCAGGAGAGATTTTCTCATCCATTTCCGCGTACATTATAGATATTGGGACCCCTACCGTAAATTTTGTGAATTTACAAAAGTGTCTGCCGGCGAATACTTACATCCCTGTAAATGTAACGGCTGTATCGACTATAAGCGGAGTAGCGAATGTTATTGTGAATGGAATTCAGGCCGAACTTTTAAAAGATTCGACATGGAAGGCTACAATTTTGACGCCGGATCTGACAGGGCCTTTTAAAATAGAGGCTACAGCCATTGACGCCGCTACTAACAAAGGATATGCATCCTTTGAGGCTTTTTCTGATGGGAAGAATCCTTCTTATCTGCTAATTACCAAGGATGCCTCGATGATCAGAAACAATGTTCTATGGGGAAAATACGCAATTCCATTCGTTACCTTTGTCGCTACAACGGCGTGCCGGAATGTACCGCCCGAAGTTACCGTAAGCGGGGACACTCCGTCAAAAATCAGCGAGAATCTTTACAACGGTTATGATGCCCGAATTTTAACCTTTGAATTTCCTTCGAGCGGAAGTTACACGATTTCGCTGAAAGTTATAGACCCCGTAAATAAACTTTCAACTTCCTTTTCAACGAGTGTCTCTGTTGCTTATTATCCTCTTAAACCCGAGATAAAACCGCCCGTCTATCCAAGGTACGTCGGTCCCGATAGTACAATGACAGTATCGGTCTTAGCGACAGATGGCCAAGGAATAGGAATCGAAAATGTCTTTGTCAACGGTGTTAAAGCAAAAGAAGTTAATGGAAAGTGGATTGCGGATATAAAGAGTCCAAGTCCCTCAGTAAGCGGTTATCACAAATTCACCGTTACGGCATATGATTATCTTGGAAATTCATCCTCGGCCACTTTCAGTTACTATGTTGATGTCAATCCTCCGTATATTTCGATAACTCCTGTCGCTTCGCTTTACTCTAATGGGATTTACTGGAACAGAAATCTGTTCAGGGTCAATATAAATGTAAGGACAGATTCCGGTACGTCTGCATTTACAAAGGTCATAGTTAATCAGGATCCTCAAATTTACAGCGGAAAGAATTTCATCTCGATAGAGTTAACAACTGCCGGTACCTACACTATAACGGTTGTATCAACGAATGCGGTTAACGGTTTTTCTAAAACCGAAAGTGTAACGTATCGAGTTAAATTTGATCTCAAAAACCCAGAGATAACCGGAATTGATTTTCCATCTTTAATTGGCCCTTCGACACCTTTTGGCGTGAAAGTTGGCATAAATGATGATTTTGGGCCGGGAATAAAGAGTGTTTTGGTCAACGGTACAAAAGCATTACCGATTAATTCGACAACGTGGACTGCAACATTGATCTCGCCGAACACACCGGAGAGCAAGGTATTCTCTATAGTTGCTACAGCAACAGATCTGCTTGATCTGTCATCTGCGACAAAGCAAAATTACTTTGTCGATGTGAAACCTCCTTATATCAAAATAGTACCGGTTGCAAAGCTCTTCAAAGATGGTACATACTGGGGAATTCAAAAATCATACTTAGAGATCTCGGCAACAACTGATTCAAAGATCACCCCCTACAGTCTTGTGACTTTGAACGGCAAAACCTTTAAAATGACTGCGTCTTCAACTATAATAACTATAGACAGAGATGGTACTTATTTGGTAAATGTATTTTCAAGAAATCCTGTGAATAATCTGAGCACAAGCACCTCGACCGCTTTCAAATTCGCCTTTGACAGAATTGGCCCGAGGATAACGGAAGTTATGCCTTCTCCTACCGTTATAGGGCCGGATATGGCTTTGAAAGTAACGGCTAAGGTTGAGGATGTCTCAGGGCCGGGAATAAAAGATGTCTACGTGAATGGCAAAGCCGCAATTAAATTTGATAACAACACTTGGACTGCGACTGTTATAAGCGCGAATCTTAAAAAGAGCGGCATAGCGACTCTTACTGTAAAGGTCGTAAACTTTTTGGATCAGTCAACTTCAACTTACAAAAATTACTTCGTGGACACCGAACCTCCGGTGATAGACGTTTATCTTAACGGCCAAAAAATATCGAATGGCTCAGAAATTTACAAATTCGAAAAGGCCACTCCAACAATTTTAGTGAAGGCCTTTACCGACGGAGGGGTAAGTCCTGATGTTGAAGTATACCTTAACAATGTGAAAGTATCTGATAAGTTAACATTTGCAGGCATCGGTCTGTTGAATGTGAGGGCTGTTAATCCGGCCAACATGAAAGGTTCAACATTTGAGGCCAAGATCGCGATTTTTGTCGATCCAAAATCCCCAGAACTTGAATTTTATGGACCTTCGACTGTGAATATGACATCATACGCTACCTTTACGCTTAACGTGAACGGGAAAGATCTAAGATACGCCATCCTTAGCATGAATTTGAATGATCGCCCACTTTACTTCAGAATCTTCGATGAGAATGGAATATATACGCTGTCTTTTAGAAAGATCTTCGCGGGCATAGAAGGAAAAGACGTCAACGTTGAATTGAAAGCAGTCGATATGGCGGGAAATAAAAGATATCTTAACAACACGATCTATGTCGATACGATCGGCCCGAGAATAACAGATGTCCGGATTGTCAACGACACTCTGAAGATCTCTTTTGACAAAGAGATTCAAGGCGTACCATATGTTAAACTTGAAAACTTGAATGGAGAGGTATTCGATCTTGGTAAGGCCACCATCTCTTCAAAAACTGTTATTGTAAACAACATTAGCATTCCTTACGGTCCTTACGATGTAATTGTAAATGGAATAACAGACAACGATGGCAATCCTCTCATGAACAATTGCTCGATATGGGAGTTCTAAATCATGTCGAAGTTTTTCTTCGTGATTCTTTTAATTTTGGCTGTGAGCCTGGTACAGGCGGGTGTGGTCCGCTCTTTCGGGAGCGGGCCAGCCTTTGAGATATCTCCCGGCATAGTCATTGCCGGGCCGGACGGTCATTTTCAAATTGGCGGTTTTTCTGAAGATGGTAGGCCGATAGCCCTTAAGGCTTATTTTAACGGCGAGATTAAAAATACCGTAGACAAACAATGGACCTTTAACTTTACGCTTCCATCCACGATGCCTTACGCCTATGTGACTTTTGAAAGCAGAGCTGGATATCTTTCGTCTTTTGCGACGGCACTTGTGATCTCTTACAATTTGCAAAAGAGCGTCGCAGATCTGTATTTTTCTCCGTCCTACAATGGTTACATGAGAGGAAATGAACATATTTACGCGGTGGCGCAACCGGGATATGGAAGGGAAAGTTTTTCTGTTCTTGTAGATGACCATAGGATCTTTGAATGGCAGATCTCTCCTTTTGATAATTCTCCAAAGATATTCGTTTTTAATCTTGACACGAAAGATTTAAGAGATGGATTTCATCTATTTTCAACGCGAGAAAGCCTTATAACCGGACAAACTTTGAGTTCAAATGCTTACATAGGTATCGACAACAATGGCCCAGAAGTGGTATCATTCATAGGAAAAGATATTTTTTTAAGCGGAAAGTACGAAATAACGGTAAAAGCAACGGGTGCCATTCCATTAAAAGATATCTCTTTGTACGTCAAAAATGGGAATGAAAGCACGCTTTTATCTGCTTTACCGTTAAAAAACGGAGAGGCAAAGTTCGTGATCAACGAATTTGCAGGGTCTAAAACTTTTGAAGTGAATGTCTCAGACGTCGCCGGAATATCGAAAGTCTACAGTTTTGTGATTCAAAACAATCAGTCATTTGTGATTCCGTTAGTTATTCTGGTTTTTACCGTAGGAGTTGTTTGGCTTATATTCTTAAAATAAAGGGAGGAAGATATGAAACTCATTCTATTTCTGATTTTAATACCGGTTTTAGCAATTTCCTCATTTGCAATCACATCTGTAAACGGAAGCGTTGGTTTGCAGTCCAACGGGTATGATGTCGGATTGACATTTAAATCCATAGGTACAATGGGTTTTGAACTTACGGTAGAGGGGACGGTCAATAATTTGATGGATCTTTCCCAGATAGGAAATATATCTAAATGGTACCTTTATCCGACGCTTCTCGTATCGTTGCCAACCGGAGAGATAAGGCCTTATGCGGGTCTTGGCATAATGACGACATTTTCACCAAACAGCGGATTCGGCCCTGTCTCATTTAGTCCGCTTTATTACCATGTAGGCGTTGATATGTTCTTTGGCGCCTTTTCAGCCTTTGGAGAAGGACAGGGTATTTACAACATAACGTCCAGTATAACATCTTTTTCAAACATAAAAGAGTGGAGATTCGGTGTAGGATTGGCATTTTAAATGAAAAGATTCTTGCTTGCCTTTTCGGTTTTAGTATTAGTACTTGTTTTATCTTCTTGTATGCTCATAAAAGGCTCTTCGAAGCCTATGATACTTGATCTGTCAAAATCAGCGACCCTTCTCTCGGGATACAACATAGAATTTTCCGCAAGAGTTCTATCTGAAGGTCAGTCACCTCAGGTCGTCTTCGATCTTGATAACTCTCCGTTACCGACAACTCTTGTCGGAACCTCTCTTTATGTTGCAAACTGGGTGGGCGTTTACGGAAAGCATAAAATAACTGTCTTTGCCGTTAATCCGGGAGGAATGGTCGCAACAAAGACGGATACCTTTTTTGTTAAAGACTCTACGCCTCCTGTTGTAAAAGCCCTTTATCCATCGACAATAGCACAGGGTGTTGTATTTCCCGTGAAAATAGATGTGTACGATCCCGAAAGCGGAATACAATCTGTTTCCATGAGCATAGACGGTAAAAATGTTCCTTTCACTTCAAACGTCTTCGATCTTTCTTTTCAAGAAACGGGCATAAAAGAAATAACAATAACTGCCGTAAATGGCCAGGGATTAATATCAACGCCGACCTTTAACATAAATGTTGTAAAGCCATCTAATGCCGTTCCTTACGTTCAAATCCTAAATTATCCAAAACTTTTCATGGCCGGATCAGAATCGACAGTAACATTCTACGCTTATTCACCTAATGGTATTAAAAGTGTGAATTTTGATTTTGCCGGTGTATATGAAACGATGGATTCAAATGCGAGTAACACCTACACATTTAATTTCAAGGTTCCCGAGGTTAAAAGTGGACTCTACACTGCTACATGTACCTTTATTGACGGGATAGGAAATCCCAAGGTTATAACGAAATCATTCCTTGTTGCCTCAAAAGGATCGACGGGAGTGATTTATATACCGCCGGTAAGTCTTTCTTCGACAAAAACGATAGTCCCATTTTTTGCTTCCGCATATCCTCAAATAAACAGTATATCTGCGTACATTGATGGAGTCCCAACGCAGATTTACGGTAAATCGCCAGATTTTTACATTCTTATTCCTTTTTCAAGCGGAGATCATACGGTAAAGATCGTTATGAATAATCTCACAGAGATCGCTTCTCTAAAGTAGACTTGAAAGGAGAAACAATTGTGAAAAATCTTTCCTCCGAGCAAATAAGAAAGGAATTTCTGGAATTTTTTAAATCAAAAGGTCATGAAATTTTACCGAGTATTTCTCTAATACCTGACGATCCCCAACTTTTGTTTACGGTTGCGGGAATGGTGCCGTTTAAAAAGATCTTCTGGGGTCTTGAGGAGCCAAAATATCCAAGGGTCGCGACCGTTCAGAAATGTATAAGAACAAATGACATAGAGAATGTTGGAAGAACGCCACGGCATCACACATTTTTCGAAATGCTCGGAAACTTTTCATTTGGAGATTATTTCAAAAAAGAGGCTATAGAGTATGCATGGGAATTTCTAACTCAAAGACTTGAAATAGATCCGTCAAGGCTTTGGGTTTCTATATATAAAGATGATGACGAGGCATTCGAAATATGGACAAAGGACATAGGCATTGATCCTCGAAAAATAGTCAGAATGGGGAAAGAAGACAATTTCTGGGGTCCGGTAGGGCCGAGCGGGCCTTGCGGACCTGATTCTGAAATATTTTACGATCTAAAAATTCCCGTCAAAGAATGTCCGGATCCGGATAAATGTACGCCTGCCTGTGGCTGTAACAGATTCCTTGAGATATGGAACCTTGTATTCACCGGCCTTTACCAGGATGAAAATGGAAATATCGGTGAACTTAAGAGGAAAAACATCGACACAGGCATGGGCCTTGAAAGAATCGCGTCAGTTTTGCAAGGAGTGAAGAGTAATTTTGAAACCGATCTCTTCATGCCTTTAATTCATAAATCAGAAAATATCTTTTCGGTAAAGTATGGTGCTCAGGAAAGTACCGATATCTCAATGAGAATAATCGCAGATCACGCAAGAGCCGCAACCTTTCTCATAGCGGATGGAGTTTCTCCTTCCAATACGGAGCGTGGATACGTGTTGAGACGTTTGATAAGAAGGGCTGTCAGATATGGACAATTGATGGGGGCGGCCGATGAGCCTTTCCTTTACAAATACGTTTCAACGGTTGAGGAGATAATGGGAAAGAGTTATCCAGAAATAGTTGAAAGAAGATCTTTCATAGTTGAGACGATAAAAAACGAGGAAGAAAGATTTCTAAAAACACTCGATCAAGGTCTTGCAATGGTCGAAAGGATCATTTCGACATCCAAAAACATATCCGGCGAGGAGGCTTTCAAACTTTATGATACTTATGGAATGCCTCTCGATATTTTGTTAGATATATCGAATGAAAAGAATGTTCAAGTTGATGTTGAAAGTTTTAACAGACACATGGAAGAACAAAAGCGCAGATCAAGAGAAAATCTCGGTGTTCAGTCATTCGTTGATAGCATCTACGAGTCTATTTCAAATTTCAAAACGGAATTCGTTGGATATGAAAGCCTCGAATCAGAATCGAAGATCGTTGCCATGATTTCGAATGGAGAGGAAACTGGAAGCGTTCTAAGCGGAAATGAGGCCGAAGTTATCTTTGATAAAACTCCATTCTACGCCGAGATGGGAGGACAAGTAGGTGATACTGGAAGATGTGAATTTTCAGGAGGATACGCGAGCGTAATCGATACGTATCAAAAGGCAAATCTTCACATACACAAAATAAAAGTTGAGAGTGGGACTTTGAGGATTGGAATGAACGTTAAGTTGATCGTCGACGAAAAGAGAAGAAAGTCAATAGCAAGAAACCACACGGCAACCCATTTACTTCAGGCTGCTTTACAAAAAGTGCTCGGCGATCACGTAAGACAGTTCGGATCCTACGTGGGCCCCGAGAAATTGAGATTTGATTTTACCCACAATTCTCCTCTGACACCTGAAGAGATCGAAAAAATTATCATGATGGTCAATGACGAGATATTGAAGGCAATTGATGTCAAAACAAAGATCATGCCATTGGAAGAGGCAAAGAAAATTGGCGCAATGGCATTGTTTGGAGAAAAGTATTCCGACACGGTAAGAGTCGTCTTCGTCGATGATTTCAGCAAGGAATTATGCGGAGGGACGCACGTTTCGAACACGGGAGAAATAGGCATCTTCATGATAACAAGCGAGAGAGGTGTCTCTGCAGGCGTTAGACGCATAGAGGCAACGACCGGAACCAACGTTTTGAAAATCCTTTTAGATCAATCTAAAATGATAGAAAATCTCTCCTCAAAACTTTCATGTCAGAAGGAAGAGATAGAAAATAAAGTTAAAATTTTGATAGATGAAAACCAGGAATTGATCCGTGAAAATGGCACCCTTAGAAAGAACTTGATCCTTCAGAATGTTAAAGAGCAGTGCGAAAATTCAAGGAAAAACGGTAAGAAATTCGTGATCATAAAGGTAGAAAATTTGAATTCTTCAGATCTAAGAGATGTGGCCGACGACGCCTTAAGGATTTTTGGAAAGGGCGTTGTGGTAATCCTGCAGGAAAACGGCGAAAAGGCAACATTTATAGTGAAATCCACTCTTAACAACGCAAATGAAATAGCCTCTAATTTATCTAAACATTTCGGTGGTAAAGGCGGCGGAAAGGGAGAGATGGCTCAGGGAGGATGGAATGGCAAGGTAGATACAGGAAAAGTAGAAAAAATCCTTGAGGAGTTATTAAAATGAAGGCTTTTTTGTTCGATCTCGATGGAACACTTCTGCTCTCAGACGAGGAAATCTTTTACGATAATTATTTTAAACTCGTTTCTTCAGAATTTCTGGAATTCGATCCAAAGGAATTTATCTCAGCCATAAACGAGATAATAAAAGAGATGACCTTTGAGGATGATCTCAGGAATAACTACCATAAGTTCATGGAAAAGATGGGCTTAAGGTTTAGAAAGGACCCTTTCGAATTTGAAAAAAGATTTACTGATTTTTACACTGGAAAATTCAAACTTTTGAAATCTCTAACTCTTCCAAATCATGAATTGATAGAACAAATGAGAAAGTTGGATGGCATAAAAGTGCTTGCCACGAATCCCCTTTTTCCGGAAATCGCGATAAAGGAAAGAATGAAATGGGCCGGATTGAGGGAAGAAGAATTCGATCTGATAACATTCATGGAAAATTCCCATTATCTAAAGCCTAATCCAAAGTATTTCCTCGAGATAGCATCAAAGATAAAGGTGGATCCCGTAGAGTGCACCATGATAGGGAATGACCCTATTCTCGATGGCGCATGTCAGAAAATCGGAATGAAATTCGTCTTGATCGGAGATGAAGATGGATACAAAAATAGAATTAAAAGTTGATTCCGATAAGTTGAATGCTTTCATTATTTTAAATGATAAAAATGTATCCGAAAGCGAGATAAAATTCGTTTTAGATAACGGCGGAATAAAGTTCGGAATTGCCGATGCAAAAATAAAAGAGATAGTCAAAAATCCCATACTAAAAGAACCGTTACTCGTAGCCCAGGGAGTTCCACCTGTAAATGGAAAGGATGCAAAAATAGAATATAAACTCGAAGAGGGAACTCAGGAAAGAAGGCCTTTGGTGCTCGATGATGGTACCGTCGATTACAAGGACGTGAAGGTCTTTAAGATAGTCAAAGCCGGAGATGTCCTTGCGGTAAAGACTCCCCCAACCAAGGGCAGGAATGGACGCGATGTTTTTGGAAATGATATACCCGCAAAGGACGGAAAAGATATAAGGTTAATCGTGGGAAGAAATGTTTCGATCTCGGAAGATGGATCGAAAGCGATAGCCGAAAAAGACGGAATACCACTTATTCACGACGGTATTCTTGAGGTAAGCCAGTTGTTAGAAATAAAAGGAGACGTGGACTATTCGACGGGAAATATAGATTTTCCCGGTGATGTTGAGATAAGAGGAGGCGTCTCTCCCGCCTTCTACGTAAAGGCAACCGGAAATATAAGAATAAAAGGGGTCATTGAAGCCGCCGATGTAAGTGCCGGTGGCAATATAGAGTGTTTAGGCGTTAAGGGACGAGGAAAGGGACTCATTACCGCAAAGGGAGATATAAAGGTAAAGTTTCTTGAAAACGCGATAGTCGAATGCGATGGAGATCTTTACGTGGACGGCTCAATAGTAAACAGCAAGGTAAGAGCCGGAAGAAAGGTAGAGGTTACCGGTAATGTAGGTCAAATAGTCGGATCCAACGTTATGGCCGGCCTGATCGTTGCGGCAAAGGAAATAGGAAGTGAAATGGCCGTTACGACAAGAATAGAGGTCGGAGTTAATCCAAAAATAAGAGACAGGATAAAGATGCTCTCATCACAGATATACGTTCAAAAACAAAACCTCGAAAAACTCTCTAATCTCATAAAGCTGTTTGAAGACACAAAAAAGAAGAATAACGGTTTTCTCCCGGCAGATAAAGCCGAAAAATACGATCAGGCAAAATCATCAAGGCTTGAAATATACAAAAGCCTTTCTCAGATGATAGCAGAGGTTAAAGAACTCGAAGAAAATATTTCGACCTATGCCAATGACAGCATGATAATAGCGCTATCAAAAATTCATCCGTCCACCGAAATAATAATTGGCGGGAGACGGATGATAATCGACAAGGAATTCGGGCCGTCAATTGCAAAGATTTCAAATGATAAAATAGAGATAAAACCTTACATTCCATGATTTCATCCTTCGGCTATTTCTCTCAATTTTTTTGATTGATTTTCGCTACTTTCTATCACAACGAGAATATCACCCGGGTTTATAACCGTATCAGATGCGGGGTTGAATTTGAAATCCGTTCCGCTTTGAATTGCAACAACTAAAAGGCCTGTCTTTTCTCTTATCTGGGCTTCTTTCAAAGTTTTGCCCGTTAAAGGACTTTTAACGTTGACGAGAATTTCTTCCATCTTAAGATGGATATTATTAGATTGGTGAATTATGTCCATAAAGGACTGAAGGGCGGGATTGAGCACAAGAGATGCTATCCTCGATCCAACAATCTCAGTTGCCGAGAGCACATTGTCTACACCGGCATATCTCAATCTCTTTATTGCAGTTACGTTATCAGCCTCGCTTATTATTTTTAACCCTTTATTCATATTTCTTGCCATCAAAGAGACGTAAACGTTAAGAGAATCATCCGAAAGCGTAACGACAAGTGTTGAGGCTTTGCTTATGCCGGCCTTTAAAAGAGTTTGCTCATCCATTGCATCTCCGACAACGTACATGAAATTTTCTTCATTCATGATGTCAGAGATTATACGCTTTACTTCATCAACCCTTGAAGATGTTGGCGTTACAAAGACAAATGGATATTTCCTGTTTGCAAGTTGCCTTATGACGTACTTTCCTATCTCACTTCCACCCATTACTATACAATGTCCTTCCATCTTGTTTATCATCTTCATCATCCTTTTCCATTTCATATACTTTCTCAAATCTCCATCTAAAAAAAAGGAAGTGATAACTCCTATGGCATACAAATACGACGATATTCCTATGAGAATTAAAATCGTTGTAAAGAGATAGCCGTCATAATCCAAAGGCTTTGGAAGACCGTAACCAACCGTCGATAAGGTCATCGCCGTCATGAAAAGCGCATCAACGATGTCCCATTTTTCTATTATCATGTAACCGAAAATTCCAAAGATAAAAACTCCTACAATAATTGAAAATGCTAAAATAACATTCCTTATTCTTCTTTTAAGATCCTCTTCCATTTATATCACTCTTTTATATCTGGCCATTTGTCTTCTCCGCGGCCGATTGGCTCGGCATGGATTGTGACTTCTTTAACCTCTGGTAATCTTTTCTTTATTTCATCCTCGATAGACGTCATTATGCTGTGAACATGCTCAAGACGCATCTTCCCCGGCACTTCTACATGCATGTCCACTATGTAGTACGATCCGAGTTTTCTAACCCTTATAAGATGGGGATTAAAAACATATTCTTGCTTTTTAACGATTTCCTCTATCAAAACGGTCATGGCTGGATCCCGTTTTTCCATGAGTTCTGGAAGGCCTGTCTTTAAGACGTCTATGCCCATCCAGACTATCAAAACTGCCACGGCTATAGAGGCAATGGGATCGAAGATCGTCATGCCAGTTACCATAACAAGGATTCCACCTACAAGAACCGCAACTGATGCAAAGACATCACTCATGTAATCTTTTGCATCCGCGATCACGGCTTGATTTGAAAATTTCTTTCCCATCTTGAACATGTAATAAGAAAGAAAGAACTTTCCAACTATACTAATAGACGCTCCGGCTATCATTATCGTTGCAATAACATCGTGGTGCCCCAAATCGATGAATGATTCCTGAACAATAATAAGGCCGGCAAAGATGACGGAAATTCCAATTATGTTCGCAACTATTGTTTCAGCCCTTCCATGTCCATAAGGATGATCCACATCTGGTGGAAGACCTGCGACCCTTATGCCCTGATAAACGAGAATAGACTTTGCGACATCCATAGTTGTGTCTATTCCATCGCTTATTAAAGCGATGGATCCACTTATAATTCCGAGCAATATTTTGAAGACAGCAAGAACTGCGTTACCGTAGATTCCAATCATTACGGTCTTCAAACTTCGTTTAGTTCTTTCTTCCATTAACCTCTCCTCTAAGTTTAACCTTTAATTGTACGGGGTTGTGATCGCTATTTTCGAATTCCAAATTGATTCCTTTTACAGACATTATTTCAAGATTTGGAGAGAGTAAAAACCCATCTATGACTGTCATGAAGTTTTCTCCTTTTACAAATGGCTTTTCATTCGATCGGTTGGTAGGCGTGTTAGGATCAAATGCCCATTGCCACCCGGATGGCGTCCAATTTTGAGGAAATTCAAAATAATGCTTCAAGTACTTTTCAGAAGTTGCGAATTCAAAATGCTTCTTCGAAAGGCCCGGCATTATCAAATTCCAGTCTCCACCAACTATCACGTAATTCCCCTTTTCATATTCATTCAAAATAAAACTCTTCAGGTATTCAAGTTCTTTCATTCTCAACTTCCCATTATCAAAGGCCGAAAGATGCAGGTTCAATATCAGCAAATCGCAAGAAGCTAAACGGTACCTCGTAAGTAAAAAAGCCCTTTTGAGTTCGAAAAGTTTTCTTGGCCACTCTAAATCACCTGGCAAGGCATACCGTTCAACTTTGTATGGTCGAAATTTTGAAAGTGTCATAATTCCAGATCTCACCTTACCAAGTGGAGAGCATAAAGGTACAGGAACAAATTGCACATTGTAATTCATCGCGAAGTAAGAAAGATAGGGCAACCGTGAAAGCAAATTCACTTCATTTATTTTGTAGGTCCTTGATGACATCATGTCAACTTCTTGCAAAAGAATACAATCAAATTTCTGAGTATATAAGAAAGAAAAAATTGAATTCATATTCTCTTCCACGATCTTTTTGTTTGCTGGCTTTGAAGTTTTACCTCCGCTCATGAAAAAATCAGCACTTTTTCCAAGACCGCCGTAACCTATATTCCATGTTAAGATCGAAAATTCAGATCGAAATTCTTCGCCTTCTATTTTGCGCAAAACCTTGACTTCCTGGACTTTAGGAGGCCTATACATCGTTATTTCTGCAAAAATTATGAATCCTAAAATGATCAAAAAAATTCCCGTAATATATAACATAAGATCTCCATAAAAGATCTATACCGATACATTATAACATGAATGGCATTCAAGCCATTAGAATAGAGGATATAAAATGATTTGTGTAGTTCGGCTGAGAAATTGTGTTAACTCTAATGGGTGGAATTCCCATCGAAATAATGCCT
>ERZ1669247.64-NODE-64-length-54071-cov-4.222564_pt1 | contig 54071 bp, 53 predicted proteins | sample MGYA00579297_ERZ1669247 | MGnify/ENA primary metagenome ERZ1669247 (study PRJEB41166, sample SAMN08046056) | hot springs metagenome | biome: hot spring; feature: acid hot spring; material: thermophilic sediment; isolation source: thermophilic sediment from acid hot...
CCATTAGACTGCGAAATACAAGCAACAATAGGATACAACCTACTACAATAAAAACCATCTAACCAACACCCCTCAAATCAACCAACTAAAAACCCTCCCTGAACCATAATAAAGTACAGTCTAATACACCGCTAATGCATTAACCCAGATTAGTGTCATCAGCATCACTTGGTATTAGCGTTCCCCACTGGTAGGATTAGGCCTTAGCTTGAGTTGAGGTCAACGCTACTGCCTCCTATTTGAGGTAGGTATCCTAGGTCTCCTCGCCGCATATTACCATAAATACCCAGTATCTTGAAGCTCTCGGTAACTAAAACTCGAAGGACAAGGGTAAGAATACTGAACAATTTATGCATCTAACATCCCAGGTATTCCACAATTTCCATAAGGAAACCCCCTTATACGAAACACGCATACCAACTAAAAACCCACCAAATAATATAAGGACTTTCTGCATTATTGGTAGTATTACATGAAGCTGCTGTGGGTTTCTAGCGGCGTCTTCGTGAATCACTAGGGATTACGCCATACCAGTGTCGGTGTGGGTTAAAAAGACCCTAGTGGTTATGGGTTGGATGCTGGGCTACTTAATTAATCCGCCTGTTAAGGATGCGGCTCAATTCATAAGTAAGCATAAGGCTAGTAAAGTAATAGTGATTTATGGTCAAGTGGAGGCTACTTACAGCGGTAGGGCTGCTGCTCAGATTAAGTTAATGCCTAGGTTAATAGTAACTAAGCCTGATGGGGTGTTGATGATTCATGAGGGGCGTAGGGAGAAGCCAATAATATGGAATCCACCTGGCTCACAACTCTTCGTTTCAGTGGATGATGAAGTGCTCGTCTTAAGGAGTATTAGGCGTAGTCCGAGGGAATACGTGACTGTTTATGTTCCTGAAGTATACATGGTTGCGTCAATGGAGTTGGGGTTAACCGAGGACTTTAAGGTCATAGGGACTGAGAAGGATATTGTTGATGCTATTGTAGCTAACCCATGGTTAATTGAGGATGGGTTTAGGGTGATTGGTAGGGAGTATGAGACAATGGTTGGTAGCATTGACCTGCTTGGCGAGGATAAGTCAGGTAACCTAGTGGTTGTTGAGGTTAAGAGGAGTGAAGCCTCACCTGAGGCTGTACATCAGCTTAAAAGGTACGTGGACTACATTGCCAGTAAGAACCCTGGTAGGGTTATTAGGGGCATATTGGTTGCTGCCTGGATATCAACATCAGCGTACAGGTACCTTAGGGATTACGGGTTAGAATTCAGGAGGTACACGCATGCTAACATAACTGGATTCAGCCTTAAGAATGAGGAGTAGCTCGGGTTAATTTTAAGGTATGTGAGCTTCAGGGACTACTAACGCCATGGCGCATGCCTTAGTCTAGAATGCTTAATACTTATAAGGTTATGTACTACCTAAAAGCCCTATGGCATCAGGGTTAAGTAAACCAGTAACCTTAAGTAATGCCCCGAGGTCCATATTGGGTGAGGGACCCATATGGCTCCCTGACACTGGGGTGTTGTACTGGGTTGACATACTTGGTGATAGGGTTCACTCATACAGGTTAAGTAGCGGTGTTGCTGAGTCAATTAAGGTTGGCCCATACCCAAGCTGCGTAATGCCTAATGATGATGGTAACCTAGTGGTTACGGTTAAGGATAGGGTAATCCTGGTTAATCCAAGGGATGGTTCAGTAATAAGGACATTAGCCACTGTTAATGAGGGGGCTGGCAATAGGTTTAATGACTGTAAGTGCGACCCAATGGGCCGCCTAGTGGCTGGGACAATGGATATGGGTGAAAGGAACCCCACTGGTTCACTCTACGTCCTTGACTCAGCGGGATTAAGGAAGATACTGGGGTCTGTTACTATATCAAACGGTATTGCGTGGTCTGGGGATGGTTCAGTAATGTATTATATTGATAGTCCAACAAGGAGGGTTACAGTGTTTAAGTATAATAAGGGTGAGGGTGCCTTAGATGGCGTTATTGGTTACTTTGACTTATCCAGCTTCCCCGGTGTACCTGATGGTATGACGATTGACTCTGAGGGTTACCCTTGGGTCGCATTATACGGTGGTGGTAGGGTTCTTAGAATTAACCCAGTTAACGGTAATGTTGTTGATCAAGTGGAGTTACCGGCCCAGTTCACTACATCATGCACCTTCGGTGGGGTTGACTTAAAGACATTATTCATAACCACCGCAACAGATAGGAGTAGGCAAACAAGCGGCCCCGATGGGTACGTGTTCAGCCTTAACCTGAATATTAAGGGTACTGTGGTTAATAAGTGCAGGTTCTAAGCCATTAAACAGCGGTTATTGAACTCCCCTTGAAGATCCTGACCTTAATGACAATATTGTAGCCACAATAGGGGCACCTTATGGTGCTTGCAGACCTACCAAATATCTCAAGTTCACTTTTACCGAAGGTTCTACCGCAGCTTAGGCACATGTAGATCTTCCTCTCCTCAACCCCCTCCTCGCTCACCTCCTGCTCCTCAACAGTATTATTACCCTCACTCACAATCGTGGTTACCCTCAACCCTTAAAATACGTTTCTACACAAGGCAGTACTGCAGTTATCCTAAACGATACACCCTTATATTTAGTGAATTACTCATGAATGATGTATAAGCCGTTTTCAGAGGACTTAAGCTGTGATGAGGTTAAGAGAATTGAACTAATGGGGGAGAGTGCAATCCGTGCGTATAGGAGGGTTGTTTCAATATTTAGATCAGGTAAACCAGGCCTTTACATGCTAATGGGCGACTACGGGTCTGGTAAAACACTAATAGTTAGGAAGGCTACAGCCGGGTTAAGTAGTGGTAGGGTTGTGATTAAGTCCTTTAAGAACATTAACAATGACGTTGACTTATCCTGCTCAGGGGGTAGGGCAATAATGGGTTACGTGATTGATAGTTTCGAATTATTCTTCCAAAACCCTGAAGCCTACGTTGCATTGGCTAGGAACTACGTAATATCCGTTTCACAATACTACCCAGTCCTACTGGTTGTGAGTCTACCATTAGTTATCGGTGACATTAGTGGATACGGTGATGTAGTAAATAAGGTGGGTGAAATCCCTGAGAGCAATAAGATTAAGGTTAGCTTCAGTACTGAGGAGACTAAGAGCATACTCAGTAGGATAGGCATTAAGGTTAGTGAGCATGTTAAGCCATACATCCTTAAGACACCTGGATTAGGCATTAGGGCATTATCATCAGGCAAGGAGAATGATGACTCAGTGGAGATAATAGTCATATAGGGTTGAGAATCCTTTTTAACTTAACCAGCTAACTAACCAGTGATGCTTAGGTTCATACCTAAGGGGCAGTTAATGCAGTTAATCAACTACAGTGAGTTTATTGAAACGGTAAGGGATGCCTTAATTAAACTACATAGGGGACATGGTGAACTACCACCCAGATTCAGCACAAGCATTAGGGGAAATTGGTGGGGCTTAATGCTAGGTTACGTTGAGGGAATGGGCGTTGGCGTTAAGGTAGTTAACCTATACCCAGGTAACGCAGACAAAGGCATTGAGACAATACATGGCGTCGTCCTACTCTTCAGTGAGACTGATGGCACACCCCTATTAGCCATTGACGGCTCATCATTAACAGGTTTAAGGACCGCCGCCGCATCAGCATTAAGCATTACTGCCACCGCCGCCTACACTGACGTGTTGGGTTTCATTGGCGCTGGGGAGCAGGCCAAGTATCATGCCTTAGTCTTCTCAAGATTATTCAAAGTAAGGGAAGTGTACGTTGCGAGTAGGGGGAGGGGTAGGTTAATGGATTTCACTAGGTATGTTCAGGAGTTAGGCATCAACACGCATATTACCACCAACGTGAGGGAGGTTATTGATAAGAGTAGCACTGTGGTTATTGCAACAACCTCAACATCACCTGTTTTAGATGTGAAGCCGAGGGCTGGGGTTCATGTAATATCTGTTGGGGCGCCTAAGCCAATAAATGAGATTAGTAGGTTGGTACTCGAAGGCGCCTCATGTATACTTGCTGATAATAGGGGGGCTGTCTTAAGTGAGGCTGGGGAGGATTTCACAGGCCTAAGGTTAATGGATCTCTCCGAGGTTCTTTCAGGTGATGCCAAGTGCATGAGGGATAATGGGTACACTGTGTATAAGTCGGTGGGTTTCTCAACCCTTGATGTTGCTGCTGCTTACTACGTGTATAGGGCTTACATTAAGGGTAGTGGGTGATTACCCTAATGTTGAGGCATAATGTTGGTGCATTGATCTACTGTAGTGCACGTAAGAGGATTAGTGTAAGTAACCCACCTGGGTTAGACCTTGAGAATGAGGATAAGCATAAGTTAAACATACCCTCATTACCAGCGTTCGAAATGTATACCGGCCTTGAATTCACCAAAACTATTCAATACCTTAAGCTTAAGCCTGAGTCAACATTCATACTATCCGCTAGGTATGGTCTAATACGTGGGGATCAAGTTATAATACCCTATGAAGCTAAAATAACCCTGAGCAATTATAGGGCTGTGGTTGATGGCTGGGTTAGGAACGTGAATGGTAACAGGGGGATTAGGAGCTTCATTGATTCTAAGTTTAACCTACTTGTGGTCAGATTATCTAAACCCTACATGCTAGCAATGGATTACCTAGTAAGTAAACTAGGCCTCAACCCATGCGTAGGTGATAGGATAATAGTGTACTCACCAATATTAGGGCCATTTGACGAATGCCCCAATGTCGAGTTAATTAGAGTTAGGGGGCAGGGCGACTACGTTAAGAGGATTATAAACCTGCAGCATTAAATGTAATCTAAGATACATTATACTATTTACTGGCCTCGATCGTTCAGGTTTTAATAATTTACTAATATTGTTTTCATGCAACACTAATATTTTAAGCACTAGGGGAAGAGTAATATAAATATGGGAAGAAAAGAGGTTATTGATGCATTCAAGGATAGAGCAGTAAGGTTCTTAAGGGAAGCAATTTCTGATCTCGACAAAGGTTGGTATGATTTTGCAATTTTCCATGCCGAGCAATCTTTACAGCTAGCCCTAAAAGCCATGCTTCTTGAGAGCAAGGGAAGTTATCCTCTTACTCATGACCTTGACGAATTAATAAATTCCGTAAAGGATATACGACCGGAACTTTTCGAATTAAAAAATAATAATAAAGATTTAATACAATTACTGAAATTATCTTACACCGGTTCTAGGTATTTTCCAGTTACTTACGATAAGGATGTCTCTATTAAACTAATTAATTTAGTGAAGCAATTTCTAGAGGTGATAGGCTTATGGCAGAAAGAGTAGAGTACTTTAAAAATTGGAGAAATTACGCTGAAGAAATTTGCCGTTCACTGAAGAAGATTCTACCAGACGTAATGATAGTAGTCTTCGGTAGTGTAATTAGAGGAGACTATGCGTCTTCCTTAAGCGATATAGACATCCTAATTGTAAGTGATAAAGTTGGTGATATTGCGTGGCAGGCTAAAATGAATCTTTACATATTGTCTTTACTTAAAAGTGATGTGACTCCATTTGAATTTCATTATTCTAATTGGAAGGATTATGAGGAATTCTATAAAGAGTTTTTTAATCCAAGGGTTGAAATTAGATGTTAACTAGATTCTCATGCATCAAGCATATGTTCTGCATCCATATTTTCACTCATGAAGCACCCTTACCCTTAGCCTATAGGGATAGTGAGTGGTGCCTAGTAGGCGGTTAGGTTCTCCCATTTACGGGTATTAACCCGTATTAACTAGAGACTTTTATGGTCCTCCAAAACTAGACAATGAACAGTATTTAAGCCACTCGTTTCAAACGCAATGAATAGTGAAGTTTAGGTACTTATTATAGTAAACCTTACATAATTGTGAGTAAGTGATGCCCTATCATTATTCGGTATACCCTTATAGTAGCTTAGAAAGTAAGGTATCAGTAATTCTCAGTGAAGGCTACTAAATACGTATGATACCCTTAACCACCACCTATTGGTGGTAAGAGAACTACTTCATCCCCATCCTTTAATGTTGTGTCTAGGCCCTTAACGTAATCAATAGCTCTTCCATTAACAAGAATATTATAGCCTTCCCTTAATCCACTATCATCACTAAGCAGTGTTTTTGAGATATTAGGGTTAACCTTCTCATCAATAATCCTCAGTAACTCCCGTACACTAATACCGTCAGGTACATTAAACTCCATTCTAAGTGTCTTAGCCATTTCATAGAAAATCGCCAGGAACTTAACGGTAACCTTCATTAATACTGAACGCAAGCCGTGTACTAATAAATCTTTTGCAATAATTCACCAATAACTATGAGACCTACCTTAGATGCAAGTCTATGTTATTTTTACGTAATTTTCATTTTTAATCGTTGATAATTTCCTTATTATTCATGTCATGTAATCTACAGTATTTCAAGGGCAAAATGAAAACCGCAATGAAAGGTAAATCCTAGTTAATCCCCGTGAACCCTCCACGTTAGTATACTTGAAGTATCGTAGGGATAAGGGTATTATACAGTCTCAAGGTGGTATTAACGTTAAAAACACTCATGTGTTCTCCTCAATATGAGCGTGATTAAGCCTGATTACAGTGGAGGGAGTTTACTTAACTTATCATCATCGGTATCTGACTTTCTTGGCGTTAAGAACCAGTATCCGGGTTTGAGGGGTATTGATAAGATTCAGGGTAAGAGAGTGCTGCTGCTCCTCATTGATGGCTTAGGTTACGTTCATTTAAGGCAATACTGCGGTAATTGTGAGGAGGCTAGGTGGCTTGGTAATATTGAGGAGTTGACGAGCGTATTCCCATCAGTAACTTCAACCGTATTAACCACATTATCAATGGGGGTACCTCCCGGTGTACATGGTGTGTTGGGCACAGTCATGTATGTTAAGGAGATTGGTGGGTTAGTTAACACTTTAACAATGGGATTGATGCCGGATGGGAAGAGGGGGGAGTTGAAGGATATTGGCTACGACCCTAGGGTTATTTTCTACGGTGGCTCAACAGTATTTGAGGAAGCCAAGCTAAATGGGTATAATTCAGTAGTTATAGTGCCAAAGGGCCTAAGTGGTGGTTTATCAGACTTAATATACAGGGGCGCTGAAGTTAAGGAGTACGTAAGCATCTATGATGCGTTAGTACTTGCCTCCAGAGCTCTTGAAAATAATGCGCTTGTCTACGTTTACATATCTACCTTGGACTCGATTCAACATGAGTATGGTCCAGACTCAGAGGAGTATAGGGTAGCATTAATTGAACTCCTGAATACGTTGAGTAGGTTAATTAGGCACATACCTCAATCAACAACTGTAGTGTTGACTGCTGACCATGGTCAGGTTCAGGTTAGGCAGGGTGATGTAGTTAACCTGAGGGTTATGGCTAAGTTAATGGATCCATTATCAGTGGCGCCTTATGGTGAACCAAGGGCTCTTCAACTTAAGTTAAGCGATAAGTCACTTGAGGGGGAGGTTAAGGATACGTTATCCGCAACAGGCAGGAGACTGCTCATTTATAATTCAAGCGAGGTTAAGGAACTGCTTGGTGGGGTTACTGGGTACACTGAGCAAAGGATGGGTGACCTGTGGGTAATCCCCCTTGATACCACAGCCCTCATATACCTGTATAAGCTTAGTGATGATAAGGTGGCTAAGTTTAAGGGGCATCACGCTGGTTTACTTGACTATGAGATGAAGGTTCCCCTATCAGTGGTAAACCTATGATAACTCATTGCTGGTTCTGGTTTTCCTCCTGGGCTTGTTGAGCCTGCCACTGCTCTACTATGTCGTAACCGTATATTGCCTTAAACATCTCCCTACCTAGGGGTGTCATTCTAAGGGGTGTCCACGGTGGGTCAAAAACCACATCAATGTCAATGTCAGCTGCCTCAGGCACAGCAGCCTGTATGGCTTCCCCAACCCTGTAACCCAAGTCCTGTGATAATGGGCAGCCAACCGCTGTTAGCGTCATCTTAACCTTAAGCTTATTATCATCCTCAAGCCTAACATCGTATATTAAGCCCAAGTCATATACATTAATTGGTATTTCAGGGTCATAAACATCCCTAAGCGCTTCCACTATTCTCTTAACCTTCTCTGGAGGTAAGTTGGAAGTGAAGTTAACCTCCTCATCAGCATTAACGTTATTATTGCTCATGACACTCACCTACAATATACCATCAGCGTCACGTGTTTAAAAACCTTCCGGCATTACGCGGTACCCCTAATCACAGTATTTATCAGTGAATCCGCAGTAAGGTAAGCCATTTAGGAACCTTAGATTAAGAAGCAGTGTTGAGTCAAAAATGTGAAATTTAGGCAAGTTATTGTTAATTTTATGACATATTAGGATTTTAAATCTCAACAATGGCAACCCTCCTCATGTCACTTGGAAAATATGAGACCTTCCCACCAACTGATGCTGAATTCGAGGATCCTCCAAGGGCCAGTAAGTATGATGTGGTTGTAATTGGTGGTGGGGGTGGTGGGTATCATGGTGCTTTTGAGTTAAGTAAAGGAGGTTATAATGTACTTCTGGTTGATGATAAGGGGAACCTAGGCGGTAACTGCCTATATGAGGGTTGTATACCATCTAAGGCAGTATCAGTATCACTGTATCTGCTTGAGAAGTTAAGGGGTATATTAAGATCAGTGGGTAATAATGATGTGGAGAAGATTAGGCTACTTTGGGAGAACTTAATAGACCATAAGGATAATGTACAGTACACAAGGTATCTTCAACATATTAGGGAGATTAAGGAACACGGTAATGTTGACTTCGTTAAAGGTATTGCAAGGATAATTGATAACCATAAAGTACTCGTCGAGTCCATTGATGGTTCCTGGAGCAGGGAAGTGGAGGGAAAGTACCTACTTGTCGCCACGGGTTCATTACCAATAAAGATACCTGTACCAGGTGTTGAATTAACGCTCGGTAGCCAGGAATTATTCGGATACAGGACTAAGTTTAGGAGAATTCCCAGTGATGTAGTTATAATTGGGGGAGGCTACATAGGTGTTGAAGTAGCCTCAGTGCTAAGTGGTTTAGGCGTGAAGGCTACAATAGTTGAGATGCTGCCGAGAATATTAAGTGGATGGGACTCAAGCATAGTGTCAATGATTGAGGATAAGTTAAAGAGCAGGGGTGTCACAATATTAACTAACTCAAGGGTAATTGGAATTAAGGAGAATGGTGGACAGAAGATCGTCGAGTACAGTAAACCTGATGGGAGCGTAGGGTATGTGACGGGCTCAGAGGTCATAATGGCTGTTGGTAGGAGGGCTAATGTTGAGGGGCTTAGCCAATTGGGTATTGTTGATAGGAATCACGTGGACGTTAACAACGGTATGGCAACCAAGGTACCTAATGTCTACGCTGCAGGTGACGTAATAGGTAAGTACATGCTCTACCACGCTGCAGTAAAGGAATCCGTGGTGGCCTCATGGAACATAATGATGGGTAGGCCAATCTTCGAGGTTAACTTCAATACTATACCCATGACTATATTCACTGAACCAGAGGCGGCCGTTGTTGGGTTAAGTGAGGATGCGGCTAAGGCTAGGGGAATAAACTACGCCGTTGTTCAATATCCATTAAGTGATGATTCTTACGCCCAAATCATAGGAGTGAGAGACGGCTGGGTTAAGGTAATTATTGAGAAGGAAACGCAAAGAATCATTGGTGGAGTCATCTATGGTGAGGCAGCTTCAATGATGATAAATGAAATAGCGTTGGCAATAGCAGTTAACGCTAGGGTGAAGGACATTGCTTTACTAGCCCACGCTCACCCAACGATCTTCGAGTCAATAGATAGGGCCGCCATTAGGTACAGCCTATGATGAGTACCTTAATTATATTCACTTTAGGTAGCTTGAGTGAAGTATTATAGGTTTATTAAACTCAACGTTAAGCATCCTTTGAAGTGGGGCGCACTTAACCTTGAATAGGAATAATGCATTAGGGTGCTTAATTCCCGATTCTAAATAAGCCTCAAAGTTACCAACACCCTTCGATATGACTAGGTCGGAATTCCTAATGTAACTATTGTACACTTCATTGCTTAAGAAGGCTGGGTAACGGTTACCAGTGTTAACTACGTTAATGTTACTGCCGTTGATGATTCCCTTAACGTAATCGTACGTCACGTCAGTTTCATAGGGCTTAAGCCTAGTTACAACAGTAACCCTAGAGTGGGTTGCTAATTTACTAATCAATACACTATCCACTGCGAATTCACCAGCATTATCAACCACGTACGTAACCTCCCTAACACTCCTCACTATGCTTGATAATTCACCTTCACTAATGCCCAACCATATTGGCTCCTCATTAATACTACGAACCAGCATATCCTCATTAAACGTGTAGTTGAACATTGGTACATCGACTGAGTTAGCCGCTGCAGCCACCTTAATCAACTCAACCTCACTGGCGTTAATGATCCTAGGTACAATGATCTCCCTTGCTATCCTCTCATAACGAGCCTTATCATTAGCATATGGATCCTCTGAACCAACTATGCTTGATAACTCCTCGAAGGAGTTGGCGAATGTCCTAGACCTACCGAGGGGTAGGTCATTGGCAATCCTCACTATTATCCTCCTAACTGATTCAGGATCCGACCTATTAAACTTCTTTAACTCACTGAGCCTAGATGTTAAGGCGCATAACGTGCACTCCGCATAGTCTATATACTGCACAATGAGGGTTAAGGGGTAACCTAAATAAAGATTACCTAAGTTGCCTATTGGCAGTGAAGAGGAGTATTTACATTCTCGCAACTCAATCCAACAGTGGGAAGACGATGCTAGTTACCGCGCTCCTTAGGTTAATAAATAGGAAAAATAGAGTTGCAGTGCCCTTTAAGGCCCAGAACATGAGTCTAAATAGTTACCCAGCCTCAAATGGTGGTGAATTAGCCCTAGCTCAAGCAATGCAGGCCTATGCCTCTGGTTTCGAGCCATTAGTTGAAATGAATCCAATCCTCCTCAAACCAATCGGTGACATGACTAGTGAAGTTATTGTAATGGGTAGGGCAGTGGGTTTAATGGAGTACCGTGAATATAGTAGGAGTCCACTGGATAAGTGGAGGATTGTTAGGAATGCCTTAAGTAGATTGAGGGCTTTAACCAATGGTCTAGTGGTTGGTGAGGGGGCTGGAAGCGCCTATGAACCAAACATTACTAGTGATGTAGCCAACTTTAGACCAGCAGATTACCTTAATGCCGATGTTTACGTAGTACTGGATATAAGTAGAGGTGGCGCATTCACAAGCGCTATTGGACTATATAACTCAGTACCGGTTAAATGGAGGGAATTGATTAAGGGTTTCATAATTAATAGGTTTAGGGGTGACTCAAGGATACTTGAGGATGCCGTTAAGTGGCTTGAGGAGAAGACTGGTAGAAGGGTATTTGGGGTGATTCCTGAGGTTAATGAGGCTCATTACCTATGGCCGGAGGATTCTGAAGCCATGGTGGACTTCGGTGATGGGTCAATGGACATTGCCGTAGTTTCATACCCAGGAATCTCTAATTTCCATGAGTTCAGCGTACTCTCCATGGAGGATGCTCATGTTAGGTTCGTGAAGTGGCCTGATTCCCTTGGTGAACCAGACCTACTCATACTGCCTGGAGCTAAGAACACTGCCCTAGCCATGGATTGGCTTAGGAGAAGTGGACTTGACCATAAGATAATTAGAATGGTTGGTTCAACACCCATACTAGCCATATGTGGTGGCTTTCAATTACTCACAGAAGCCATGAGTGACCCAACTGGCGTTGAATTCGGTAACCCAGGCCATATTAAGGGATTAGGGGTAATTAAGGCGAGGGTGACTTATCATGAGGATAAAATAGTGGCCCACAGTAAGGCAGTGTTCAGTGGCCTTTCAGGTAGGTTGATTACGGGGTATGAGATACGCAGGGGTAGGTTAACTTACACTGGTGATGAACCAAGCATGATTATTACCGAGAGGAACGGTACCCCAGTGAGGGAACCTGATGGTTACTTTAATGAAGATAAGAGGATCCTGGCAACAAGCCTACATGACGTGTTAAGTAACCCGGAGGTTAGAGGCATGGTGTTAACTATGGCTAAGGGCAGTAGGGTAAATGTAAGTGAGTATACGTCAATAAGCGCATTACTTCACTGGGTTGATGAAGTGGCCGCAGTGGTTAACAGTAACTTAACCATCGACCTATAGCCCCTAATCCTCTGCGCCTCAATATTATTTTAAGGGTAACGCAGTTTAACTAACCTCGTGTTACTGCTTAGGAATTGCAGATACGTGATTACACCCACTGAGGATGGTAAGGTTAATGTTATGGAGAATGCAAGCGTATTGATTAATAATGGTGTGATAGAGAAGGTTGGGGAGGTTAATGACAGTAGGGTTGATGTTGTGGAATGCGGAGGTATTGCAATCCCAAGTCCCTTTAACGCGCACACCCACTTAGCCATGGTGATGTTTAGGGGGCTTGTCGATGGTTTAGAGCTCCAGGACTGGTTAAAGATTATTTGGGGCATGGAGAGGCGGCTTACTGATGAGGCTGTGCTTAAGGGGTTTGAACTTGGCTTAATTGAATCACTAATGAATGGTACAGCCGGTGTGCTTGACATGTACTTCAACCCTAATGTAATTGACTTAGCTGAGAAGTATGGGGTAAGGGTTTTTGAGGGGCCAACCTTCATCGATGAGTTCGAGGACCCTAGGCTCACTGAGAATAGGTTAAGGAACCTTGTGGCTGCCGCACAGGGCTCTAGTTTAGTTAAGCCAGTGTTAAACATGCATAGCATCTACGCTAATAGTGAGGATACTCTACTGAGGATCAGTGAACTTAAGGAGGAACTTGGCCTAAGGCTACACACCCACGTGAGTGAAACTAGGTGGGAGGTCTATAGGATTAGGGACAGGTACGGTGCCTACCCTGTGGAGGTTCTCAATAAGTTTAAGCTACTTGATTCAAGCACCATACTTGTCCACCTAGGCTGGGTGACTAACTGGGAGATTGAGTTAATACTTAGGTCACAGGCAACCGCGGTTCACTGTCCCTCATCAAACATGAAGCTAGCCACGGCAGGCTTCTTTCCGATAAGGGAATTAATAAGGGGTAGTAATGTTGCCCTTGGTACGGATGGACCAGGCACTGGGGATTCGCTGGACCTCTTTAAGGAGATGAGGCTTTCAGTACTACTGCAGAGAAATAATTACTGGGATGCAGGGGTGCTCACGGCTTCGGAAGCCTTAATGATGGCTACGGTTAATGGTTATAGGGCTGTTGGGTTAAGGGGTGGTTTAATAACCCCAGGTTACTTAGGTGATATCACAGTCCTCGACACCAGTAACCCCAGCGTTAATCCCCTGAATAGACTCAACATTATTAATAACCTAGTCTTCTCATTTACAGGTAGCGCTGTTAAGTACGTTATAATTAATGGTGAAGTGGCCTATGGTCCACATAATCGCCAGAAGCTTATTGAAAGGGCTTTAACACTCAGTAGTGAGTTAAACGAGTTCATACTCAGTAGGTTATTGCATTGATTTAAAATTTAAATCCCAATCACCGACACAGTAGTTGGGGACCGTGAAGGTTCTTGTCTACTGGCCATTCACAAGGATGAGGGGCATAGTCTACTTCATTTTATCCGCCGTAACCCTACCAGTCTACATGCTTAACCTAGCCACCGCATTATCACTAATAGGTATATCATCATATTACTCAATAGTAATTGGCCTGCTCATAACAGTGGTTAGCCTACTGGCTAGCGCAGTACATGTGGTTATTTACGAGGTTAACGCAATGGTTTACGTACCAAGCTTCACGTCAATAACCTTCTTCGGGATGACCTTCAAGATACCCACTATTTCAACTCAATCACGGAGGACGATGATATCCCTAAACGTTGGTGGAGCATTAATACCAGTAACAGTCTCCCTAGTGTTGGCTTACCTGCTCTGCGCAGACTACCCAAGGTTAATTACCCCCATAGTGGTGTCGGTAGTGTTAACTTCACTAATGGTTAATAAGGTATCCAGGGTTGTGCCAGCAATAGGCATAGTGACCCCAGCCATTATACCACCTATACTGGCCGCCTTCATATCATACATGGCGGTTGCCTTCATGGCAAACTCCTACATATTCGTAACACCCGTGGTAGCTTACATAACCGGTGTCCTAGGCACCTTAATAGGTGCTGATTTACTTAACCTACGTAAGATTATAGACATAGCCCCCGTGATTGCCGATATTGGTGGTGCAGGAACCTTCGATGGAATATTCTTCACAGGGGTACTTGCAGTATTCTATGCATCCCTAGTGTCAACACTTTAAAATCACGTTAATAGGATTAACGTATGGTTCAGCGTAGAATTAGGGTGGATAAGTTATACACCCCAATGCATGTACTCCATGATGCTACTTTAATAGTAGAAAACGGTAAGGTAATAGGCATAGAAGAGGGAGGCGCCTTTGATGTTGACTATAGGGGTTACTCAGCAGCACCTGGACTGGTTGATACACATACCCATGGCTGCGGTGGAATTGAGGTAACTTTAATTAAAACAACAGCAGAGTTAAGTAAGCTAGCTGAATGCTATGCTAAATTCGGCGTAACCTCATTCCTTCCCACAACCGTTTCAGCACCGCATGAAGTCATCATGAGGGTTGCCGGTATTGTTAAGCAGTATAGGGGTAATGGGGGTAAGGGAGCTAGGGTTCTTGGCCTTAACCTAGAGGGCCCATACATAAACCCCAAGAGGAAGGGGGCTCAGAATCCATCTGCAATTAGGCTGCCTAAGGTAGATGAGTTTAACCAGTACTATGAGGAGTCGGGTGGATTGATAAGAATAATGACCATTGCACCTGAGGTTGAGGGTGCGTTAAGCCTTATTCAGCATCTCTCCAGTATTGGTGTCATAGTCAGCATAGGGCACACTGATGCTGACTATGGGACTGTAATGAGAGCCATAGCCCTAGGCGCATCTAGGGCAACGCACCTATTTGATGCAATGACAGGCATACACCATAGGGAGTTAGGGGCCGCTATGGCTCTCCTTGACTCAGAGGACGTCTACATTGAGTTAATAACGGACTTAATTCACCTAAGGCCTGAAACAATACTGTTTGCAATAAAGTATGCCGGCATACATAGGGCATTAGCGGTAACAGATTCAATGCCTGCTGCAGGTCTTGGTGATGGGGAATATGAGTTAGGGGGTTTAAGGGTCATCGTAAAGGGTGGTAAGGCAACCTTACCTGATGGTACCTTGGCTGGAAGCGTGTTAACCATGGATAATGCCTTGAGGAATCTTGTGAAAATCGGTTTAAGACTTAGTGATGCGTTGAGACTTACTTCAACTAATCCAGCTCAATCAATTGGTGAACACAGCATTGGGTGTCTTAAGCCAGGCTGCTTGGCAGACTTCATAATTCTTGATGATGCGTTGAGGATCATGGCTACTTACGTTAATGGTAGTGTTGTTTACACTGTGTGAAATATAATAATTTTAACAATAATTAATTATGTTATATTTGTAAATAATCAATACGGTTTGAGAAATATTTATAAATGTAATGTGAAATGCTCTATTTTATGTCAATTAGTGAAGAGAATCTGCCTTATAGGGAGAAAATACAGTTGAAGTCCTGGCCTAATTCAACAGACATAGAATCATACAGGAAAATGCATGATAAAAGCCTTGAGAATATTGAGGAACTATGGGTTAATGTTGCTAAGGAACTAGACTGGTTTAAGCCCTGGGATAAGGTACTGGTGGCTGATCCTCATCCTCCATTCTATAAATGGTTTGTTGGCGGTAGGTTGAATGCATCGTACTTAGCTGTTGATAGGCATGTTAACACGTGGCGTAGGAATAAAGTAGCGATAATATGGGAGGGTGAACCAGTTGACTCATCTGGTAATCCGCTGGAGGTTAGGAAGTTAACGTACTATGACATTTACAGGGAGGTTAATAGGTTAGCCTACGCTATTAAGGAGAAGCTCGGCTTAAGGAAGGGTGACACCGTAACCATATACTTACCCATGATACCTGAATTACCAATACTAATGCTTGCGCTAGCCAGATTAGGGGTAATATTCTCAGTGGTTTTCTCAGGTTTTAGTGCCCAAGCCTTGGCAGATAGGGTAATTGACGCTAAATCCAAGGTAATCTTCACCGCTGATGCCTTTTGGAGGAGGGGGAAGGTTGTTAGGCTTAAGGAGGTTGTTGATGATGCCCTAAGGAGTGTTCAATTCGTTGAGAAAGTGGTGGTGTTCAGGAGGATGGGGCTTAAGGATACACCCATGGTTAATGGTAGGGATGTTTGGTGGGATGAATTACTAAGTGACGTGCCCATTAATGCTTATGTTAAGCCTGAGGAAATTGAGAGTGAGCACCCACTCTACATACTGTATACCTCCGGTACAACGGGTAAGCCTAAGGGCATTGTTCACGATACCGGAGGCTACATGACACTCCTTCATGCAACAATGAAGTGGGTTTTCGATGTTAAAGATACTGACGTGTACTGGTGTACGGCTGACATAGGTTGGGTTACTGGGCATAGTTACATTGTCTTCGGACCATTAATGGAGGGTGTGACTGAAGTAATGTATGAGGGTGCCCCAGATTACCCAGCCCCAGACAGGTGGTGGAGGATTATTGAGAGGTATGGTGTGACAATACTCTACACGTCGCCAACGGCAATAAGGACCTTCATGAGGTATGGTGATGAGTGGGTTAGGAACCATGACTTCTCAACAATAAGGATAATGCATAGCGTCGGTGAACCAATAAACCCTGAGGCATGGAGGTGGGCTTGGAAGTGGCTTGGGAAGGGTAATGTACCATTTGGTTCAACCTGGTGGATGACTGAGACGGGAGGTATACTGATAAGTCACACACCTGGATTAGCCCTAATACCCCTTAAGCCGGGAACTAATGGATTACCATTACCCGGTATTGACGCTGATGTGGTGGACGATGAGGGGAAGCCTGTTCAAGGTAAGAGAGGTTACTTAGTTATTAAGAAGCCGTGGCCTGGAATGCTTATGACTATTTGGGGTGACCCAAACAGGTATATTCAGGTTTATTGGAGTAGGTTCCCAGGTATGTACTATGCCGGTGATTGGGCCATTAAGGATGATGATGGTTACATATGGGTTCTAGGCAGGGCTGATGAGGTTATAAAGGTGTCGGGTCATAGGCTTGGCACCTATGAGATAGAGTCAGCCCTAGTATCACACAAGGCCGTCGCTGAATCAGCCGTAGTAGGCGTCCCTGACCCAATTAAAGGTGAGGTTCCAGTAGCCTTCGTTGTACTTAGAAGTGGGGTTAACCCAAGTCAGGAATTAGTTAAGGAATTGAGAAACTGGGTAAGAACCGCAATAGGCCCAATAGCTGAACCAGCGAACATAGTCTTTGTCTCTAAGCTACCTAAGACTAGGAGTGGGAAGATAATGAGGAGACTACTTAAGCAGGTTCTTATGAAACAGCCTCTTGGTGACACAACCACGTTAGAGGATGAGACAAGTATTGATGAGGCTAAGAAGGCTTACGAAGAGTTAAGTAGAGAGTTAGTAAACCAGCAGGGTTAAGCCTAAGAATTACCCCCTCATTAATGGTATTTTCATTAATGTAGCTGGACCTTAGCCTAGGTTCACTAGTTTTACCCAAGCATTCTAGGCTCCACTAAGATCAATGCAGTGGATCTTCCATTTGAGGTTAAGTATCTTAGCTCAACACTTATGGCTTTAACAAAATCCTCCTCAAGTATTATTCCTTCACGTAGTACAATAATAAAAGCTTACCGCTAAATCAAATTGCGCATGAATTTAATCTACTTCACCCGGTTATGCATTTTATTAATTCATGTTCACAGTTCAATAGTTTGTTAATAACCTCAATAACGCCATCTCCATCATTCCCCATAGTTACGTAGTGGGCTATGCTCTTGACCTCGGGTATTGCATTATTAACGGCAATTGCTATATCCGCAGCCTTAAGCATGGGTACATCATTCTCAGCATCCCCCATGGCAATAACGGCACTAGGTTTCACTATTCTTTTAAGTGCATTAATCGCATAACCCTTATCAATACCATTGGGCATTATTGAAACCATGCCCCTATTAACCTCAATTCTAACACCATAGGTACGTAGCGCGTTGATGACTACAGGATCATATTTAATGAAAAGTGATGCCTCCCCCTCACTGAACTCTACACCCATATTGACTAATGCGTTCCTAATAGTGTTCCTTAATTGCCACCAATCAACAGGCACATTAATTACCCTACTGCCACTGGGTGTTATCACAATTAACCCATTCTCAAGGGCCATGAATAACCTACCCTTCAAAGCATCTAACCCCTTAACATGCCTTGTTGCCCCACTTGTGACTACTGCGAATGCGTTGCCTGAATTAAGGAACCTTAATATGGAGTCAATAACCCGCTCTGATACATTAAAGCCCACTTCGCTCTCATCAGCCAGGGTCCTATGGTAATCAACAGCAAGCAGTATATTCACCATCACTTTAATCACCCTAAGCCATTTTAAAAGGGTAAGCTATGAATTAGGGTTAGGTATTCGCGCGTCCTACGTATGGTTAATAAACCCACCCTATGCCTTGAGGCAGTGGGCATTAGGGTAGTTGTCTTCGATACCAGTGCCTTACTCTTAGCCGTAACGGAGAAGATTGATGTGATTAATGATGTTAAGGAGGCTGTTGAGGACTTAATCATACCTGTGGTGACTGTTAGCGTGATTAGGGAACTATGGCTACTGGCCAAGAAGGGGGGAAAGAGGGGTAAGGCAGCCTCCCTGGTGCTTAATAGTATAATACCCCGCTACTTCTCTATAGCCGCACTAGATGGTAAGGCTGATGATGATGTGCTTAATTTAGCTAAGGAAACAAGTGGATTCCTGGTTACTTGTGATGCTGAGCTTAGGAGAAGGGCTGAGGGAAGTGGAGTTGTTGTAATATACTATAGGAGGGCTTTAAGGAGGTTCACTGTTTAATCAACCTTAAGCTTAATAACCGGCGTGGTTAATGTACCTATCCCACTAATGCTAATCTCAACAACATCCCCATCCCTCAATGCAGCATCCCTACCAGGCAGTATCCCAGTACCAGTCATGAGGATTGTACCATCTGGTACTGTGTTATTCCTGATCAGGTACTTAACCTGCTCATCAATCCTCCGTCTCATACGCTCAGTGCTCACTTCCCCTTCGTAAATGCTTTTACCACCCCTAATTATCCTAAGCCTTATTTGAAGCGAGTACGGGTCCTTAATCTCATCAGGCGTCACTACGAATGGACCGAAGGCGCAGCATCCATTGTAAACCTTTGATTGAGGTAAATAAAGCGGGTTCTCGGCCTCAATATCCCTTGCAGACACATCATCAATAACCGTGTACCCGATTACCTTACCATTACTCGTGATCACAACGCCTAATTCAGGTTCAGGGAGAGTCCACTCTGAGTCACCCCTAACGGCTATTGGTTCACCATGGCCTACGCATCTGTTTGCAGTTGCCTTAAAGAATATTTCAGGTCTTTCAGCGCCATAAACCCTCTCATATATTGTCTTATCCCCTATCTTAGCCACATCCCCTTCCTCAGAGTACCTCCTTCTAGAAACCTCGTAGCTAATCCCGCTTCCCCAAACCTCAATCGGATCATAGGGTTTAGTGAATCTCAACCCACTGCTCCTGTGATCCTTACTTAACAATTGATTAATATCAATATTAACCTCAGCGCCAAGTCCCACTACCCTACCATTAGCGTAACTAATAAGGGCCTTTACAGGGTCAACGCCGAGTTCAAACACCTTACCATCAACCACCGCGTATTGGAACGTGGATTCCCCATTAGTTAACCTGAATATCCTCATATGGGTTCTTCTCCTATGCATCTTTAAAGTATTACACGTCATTAGTCGTTAAACCTTTTCATGAAACTAAGTATCTAAGGTGTGAGGATGGTTGATAGGTATCCAGTGTCTAAGGTGTGATGTAGTAATGTTTAAATATGTAAAATGCTAAAGATCCGTATGCATGGGTATGCAGGACGCATAGTGCGCTTTAATCTAAGTAATGGTTCCTTAAGTATTGATAATGTTAAGGAGTCGTGGGCTAGGTTATTCATTGGAGGTAGGGGACTTGGATTGAGGCTAATAATGGAGATGGGACTTAGGTTAAGTGACGTTAACCCATACGGCCCCGAGAACCCACTCATAATAGCCACAGGCCCACTTGGTGGAACAAGGCTACCCCTAGCCACGAGGGCTATTGCCCTCTTTAAGTCACCGCTTAACAATAGGTGGAACTACTCAACGGTGGGGGGTACATTGGGGGCTTACCTCAAGTACTCAGGGCTTGATGCATTAGTGCTCACTGGCGCGTCAAGTAAGCCTATTTACCTCATTATATCTGACGGTAAGGTTGAGGTTAGGGACGCAGGTGAATTATGGGGCTTAGACACTGTTGAGACGGAGAGAGCACTTAAGCGTTCCTTTAAGGATTCCGCAGTATTAACCATTGGGCCAGCCGGTGAGAATAAGGTGCCTTACGCTGCCATAAATCATGAGGAGTGGAGGCAATTTGGAAGAACAGGCGGTGGAGCTGTAATGGGTTCTAAGATGATTAAGGCCATAGTTTTCCTACCCTCATCGAAGAATGTTGATGTGGCTAATGCTAAGGAGTATGAGGACTTAGTTAAGAACCTTGGTAAACTGTCGGTGACAAACCCTGGTGAACAGTCATTGAGGAATGGGGGTACGGTTAGGCTAATTGATGTTGGTAATAACATGGGCTTCTTCCCAAGCCTCTACTGGACTAAGGTAGTTATGCCTGGGTGGGAGAAGATATCGTGGGAGAAGGTCCTTAAACCCAAGTACCTACTTAAGAATGGGGCATGCCTATATTGCCCAGTGGCCTGCCATAAAGTGGTTAAGTCAAGTAGTGGTGGCTACGACCTAGAGTATGAGACTTCAATGGCCCTTGGAGGATTAACTGGTGTTAATGACCCTGAGGAGTTGATTGAATTAGGTGAATTGGCTGATAGGCTTGGCTTCGACTCAATAAGCCTAGGTAACTCAATAGCGTTCATAATATACCTTGGGGAAAAGGGTATTGTTAAGGATGCACCTAAGTGGGGTGACTATGAGGGTATTAGGAGACTAATAATAGATGCAGCCTACAGGAGGGGCTTAGGTGAGTTAATAGCCCTAGGCACTAGGGGTATTGGGGAGAAGCTTGGTGTCAGTGACTTAGCCATAAATGTTAAGGGCCTTGAACCAGCCGGCTATGACCCAAGGACCCTTAAAGGCATGATTCTTAACAATGCTGTATCTGAAAGGGGTGCAGACCACTTATGGAGCATGGCCTACTCAATTGACATAGCTGGTCAAGGTGGAGGCAGGTTCGCTACTGGCAGTGAAAAGGTAACTGCAGTAATGGATTTTGAGGAGCGTAGCACACTCTACGACTCAATGCTATTGTGTAAATTCGGCAGGTACATTTATGACTGGGAAACCATGCGTAAAGCGCTTAATGCAGTCACAGGCTTCAACTACACTATTAATGAACTTAAGGATGCGGCTCAAAGAATAATAGTGATGCATAGGTACATGAATGGAACAACCATAGAGCAGGATAGGTTACCGCCTAGGTGGCTTAAGGAACCAGTCATGTATGAGGGTAAGAGCTACATTGTCACTGAGGAGGAATGGGCAAGCATGGTTAAGGAGTACTATAGGTTAAGGGGTTATGATGAGAGAGGCGTACCGAAGCCGGAGACCTTAATTAAATTAGGCGTACTCAATAATGATTAACTTCCCTAACCCCCTCATTAGATGGCTTAGTTAAAATAACCATGGGGCTTAACCCAGCCTTAGCTAACTCCCCCTTAATTTCATTAATCGGTGGTTCCTCCTTGAAGAAACCTGCTATTGATGGTCCAGCCCCACTTAATATGACCCCTAAGGCCCCGTGCTTCTCAAGTGTGCTCTTAACAACACCCCAGTGTTCATAAACCTTAATCCTATAGGGCATAGCCACCTTATCGTTAGTAATGACCCTTGAGAATAAGTCTAGGTCATTCATTAACACTGACGCCACTAATTGAGCAACGTTAGCCATATTGGCCACTACATCACTTAACTCATAGGCTTTAGGTAAAATACTCCTCATGAATCCAGTGTTAGGCTTAGAACCCTCAATAACCACAACTATGCTTAATTCAGGGAAATTGACCCTAGTGACCCTCCTAACTGTAGGGTTAACTAGCACTAAGCCCCCTAACAGTGATGCCGCTACATTATCCATATGCCTAACACCAGCGGAGGCTAATTCACCATATGACGCTAATTCAACCAAGTCCCAGTCACCTAAGCCTAGGTTAAGCAACCTATTCAAGGCATACGCCACCGCAGCAGATGTTGCCCCACTACTACCTAACCCACTGGCGGGCTTAATTCGCTTAAACACTTCAATCTCAATCCTCCTCCTTAACCCAGCCTGTTCAATGGCCTTGGTGGCAACTAGGTGAGCTGAGTTACCATGATACTCACTGGGTAGGCTTGAGGCATATTCGCCGTAATTACGAATCACTATGCCGTCACCTTCACTAACCTTAACTTTAACAATATCACTTGGTGGATTAACGGCAAGCGCTGCTACATCAAAGGCTGGGCCAAGGTTAGCTATTGATGCAGGAGCTTCAACGATCAATTCCTCAGTACCCAATCAGAGTCACCTCTAAGCTCCTCCTGCTCTGAGGCAACCTTATCCATTAATTCATTGAAGTGAACCCTAATGTATGACCAAAGTTCCTCAATCTTACCCCTGAATTCACCATCACTGAGGCTATGCGGGACTAAGCCAACCCTACTGACTGAACCCCTGACCATGGCCCAGTGTGCTACTGAGTGTAGGTTGTAATTCCCTAATGCGTCAGTATCATTAACCTTACCATTAAGCCAATAAACCTCCCTAGTGAAGTTGGTTGCTATTACTCTAAGGAACTTCTCCTTATTGTTCTCCACAATACTCCTGCACTTTTCATCATCCTTAAGGATTTCAATCAACCTATTTAAATTACCATCATCATAGATTGATAAGTTCGTTATTGCCCTAAGGAACTTCACGTCATTAGTGAAGGCCCTGCAGTTAACGTTGATGTAAAGCCATAGTGCAGTAGCCACAGAATCCAATACACCCCTCAGGAACCTGCTAATTAACTCATCATCACTCAATGCAACTCTTTCAGTAAGTAACCCAGTATTTAGAATATCCTTAAGCTTCTTAAAGTCTACAATACCAGCGAACACTAGTTCACCATCTATGAACACGCTTGGTACTGATCTAACCCCCCTTTCTAAGGCCATGTGTGGATCAATTGAGGTATCGTAGATTTTAACCCTATTTATGAATCCCCACTGCTTCAGCAGCCTTATGAGGGAATGGCATGTTGAGCACGTTGGATGCACGAAAACCTCTACCTCCATTACCCACCCCCTAAACTATATGGTTAAAAAACTTACTACGGTTAGGTAATGAATTAAGTATATATTTATATATACTGAGTACACCCAGTGTTCCTCACTGTACTATTAATAACCTAAAAATATTTCTATTAGTTAACAATACTGGATATGATGAGAGTACTTAATGTTGACTTATCAAGTGGGAACGTAAGTGTAACTAGTGTTGAGGCGCAAGGACCAATAACCCTCGGGGTCAGAGTACTGAATAGTGAAGGTACTTGGGGCAATGACCCACTGGATCCAAGCTTACCCTTCATTATTGGTATAGGCCCCTTCGTTGGTGGTAAATTACCTGGTGTGCATAGGGTTATTGCAGTGTTTAAAAGTCCAATGACCAGGACTGTTCATGTTGCTGCAATAGGCGGAGTGGCCTATAAGTTCATGGGTTCTGGCATTGATGCTGTGGTTGTTAGGGGGCGTTCTGAGAAACCCACGGCATTATTCATATCTAGTGATGGTGTGGAAATAAGGCAGGTTAACCCAGTGTACTCATACAGTGGGCTTAATGGGGTCTACGCCTTTACTAAGTACCTAATGGATGCGTTTAGTGATTTCTTCGTTAAGTTTAATGCAAGGGCCATTGTAGTGGGTGAGGCATCATTGAAGACGTATAATGGTGCATTATTCTCAGTTGATGTTGACCCAAGGAAGAGGGAGTTTAAGCCAGGTGCAGAGGATACTGCAGCTAGGGGAGGTCCAGGTACAGTAATGGCCCAGGGCCATAATTTAGTAGCTATTATTGCAGGTGGTTCTGCTAAGGCTAGGTACGTTAAGGTAACTGACATGAATCTGGTTAATAAGATGGCGATGGAGTCCTTTAAGAAACCCTTCATGCAGGTTATGAATGAGAAGACTATTAAGTACAGGTATGACCCAAGTATTGGTACTGGTGGGACGTTCGGGGTTAATTACCCACATTACAGGGAGTTACTGCCCCTATTCGGCTATAAGTCAATATACATGCCTAGGGATATTAGGACTAAGCATGTTGAGGCGATCCTTAACTTATTCTGGAAGCCATTTAATGATGAAGTCTTCGTTAAGAGTAAGTCCTGGTACAACTGCGGTGACTTTGGGTGTTCAGTAGTGTGTAAGAAGGTGTGGAGGGGTAAGAAGGTTGATTATGAACCATTCCATGCAGCTGGTCCATTCATAGGGAATTACATTTTCCAGGAGGCGGTTAAAATCGTTGATTTAATCGATGAGTATGGTTTCGACGCCATAGAAATGGGTCATGTTACGGCATGGATCTTCGACTCAATTGAGAATGGCTTACTTAAGCCTGAAGAGGTTGGCCTAAGTGACAAGCCCGTCTTCAACCCCTATGAGTTTGTGCCTGAGAGGGATTCATTGAAGAATGCTAAGCTGGCTGGTGAGTTAATAAATGGTTTAGTTAATGGGTCAACCCCAATCCTTAAGATGATTGCTGAGAATGGTATTAGGGTCTCAGCTAGGAAGCTTAATGAAATGTTCAGTGATAGGGTTAAGGCAACTGGTAAATCATTCAATGACCTGGTGGTTTACGTAGCATACGGGGAATCAGGGTACATAACACCCAACTTCTACTGGACCCCCGGCATGGTTGCCCCAATGTACGTACTGGGTAGGTATTGGACCAACTACTCCAACACGTTCATGAAGCCTGAGGATTACGCTAAATCCGCCCTGGAGAGGGCTATTAATGAGGCCTTAATTGACGATGCTGGGATATGTAGGTTCCACAGGGGCTGGGCTGAACCAATGCTTGAGAAAATGTACACCGAGTTCACTGGGATGAAGCCTAATAAAAACCTTTACAAGGAATTAGCCGAGTACTCAATTAAGGCTGGAGCCCAACCTAGGCCCTGGGAGAGTAGTAGGGCTGCTGACGTAGTTGCAACCTTGGCTAAGGAGATAGGGTCTAAGGAGTGGGTTTTCGAAAGCAAGGCCGACTATGATGAGTGGTGGCGTAGGTATAAGGTAACACTAGATAAGCAGCTTGGTTTGGTTTCATCAACCACTTAATCCAGTATATTAAACCTAATGGGTTTCAGTTCTTTGAAATAATTCAAGCTATGATACTAAGAAAGCTTAACCCCCCTTACTGAATTAAACTCTGGCTAGCGTTCTCCCACTCCTCCATTATCCAGGATGGGGTAGCCAGTATGGCTACGTATCCACCGAAGGTTTTGCTTAAGGTTAGGCTCTCCTCAACACTGCTTGGTATAACTACTAGATCTACTTTCTTACCCCTGAGCATTGTGGTTAATTTAAATATCTCATCCTCCCCAATATCCTCACTTATTAACACAACCTTAGCAATACCCTTCTCAATGGCGTTTAGTACGTTATCTCTGCCGTAAACTATGTAGTCAGGTTTCTTGACGGCAATATACATTACCTCCTCCATGAGTTTCTTAGCCTTAACGTACTCAGTCTCCTTAAGCTTATCCTCAGATGCCTTAATAGCCTCTAGTACACCACTAATGTCGGCGCAACAGGCGGGTACTATTGCAATTATCTTATCCATGAGCCTACTATCTAAGCCACCCTCCTTAAGGAAGTCCTCCTTAGTTGGCCCTGGGCCAGCTACAATAATACCCTTAAGGTTTGGTATCTGCATCAGTATCTTATTAGCGTCCTCAGCCACAAGCTTATAGAAGGTCTCAGCCAAGTGCTCAGTCTGTCTCTTAAACCTTAAGGCTGACTGCCCACCTGCATGATGCTTATTAGGTACGTAGAACTCAACCTTATCCACAATCTCCCAGTAACTACCCTTAAGTAGCGCTATGACAGCCTCCCCCCTCTCAATGACTATTATCCCGAACACTGAGGATGACGCTGATACCATGTCCTCAAGGAGCTCAGTATGGAAGTGCGTATCGCATACGTACTTGTACGTTGTTATTTTGTGCGGCGGTATTATTACATACATGACCCACTTATAGCTACCCGGCTTCTCCATGTGGAAACCTCCAAATACAGCTAAGCCATTAGGTGGCGCCTTAGCAGTGCCCTTTAATGCGTTAATTATCCTCTCTAAGGCATCTTGAACGTGAGTCCTAGTAGTCTTATCCTTAATATTGCTTGCAACTGACCATTCATTCCTAAGCATGTTTAAAACATCAGGTATTGGCCTATCTCCATTAACGTACAGTGATATTAGGGTTGTTGCATAACCCCTATACCTCTTAAGTAATTGTATCATTATTTTTAATTCCTCACTATCAGTTATTCCAGCGCGTCCACCTAGGACACCATCAGCCTTTAACAATAATGCCTTATAAACCTTTCTCCCACACGTAAAGTTTACTTCAGCTTATTGATCGAATGATTTATTAATCCTAGTTAACCAATAATTAATGTGGGGTTAACAGGGTTCGCTGACTTACCACTACATGAGGGGCATGTTCCACCATGGTTATTCGGTAGGATGGTTAATTTAACCTCATTATTAATTAGGCTAATGTATGATGAGTATGGGGTTAAGGGGACTATAAGACTCTTCAGTAATCCAATATTCTTCCAGTCCTTCAACAACATAATAGGAATGGACTGGGACTCCTCAGGCAGCACCACGGTAACCACCGCAGCGCTTAAGGAGGCATTAGGCTCCATGGATATTGGAATCAAGGTGGTTGGAGGTAAGGGGGAACACGCATTAAAGGTTCCTGATGAATTAAGGGAACTTGAGAAGAGCTTCAACATTAGTTCAGAGGAATTAATAACAGCATCAAGACTGGTGGCTAAGGTGGATAACGTGGCTCTTCAAGATGGCCATAGGCTATATCACCATTCAATGATTATTGGGGACGATGGTACATGGGCCATTATTCAACAGGGCCTTAACCCTGAAACAAAGTACGCTAGGAGGTATCATTGGTGGATGGAGACAAGCTTCATTAATAATCCACATGAGGGTATTGTGGGAGTTAAGAATGATCACGCATTAAACACGGTTAGCAGCATCAGTGAGAGGGCACGTTCAACAATAATTGATATTGTTAACCAAGACCCGGTGAAGGTAAATAGGGATTTATTGAGGGTGAAGTCAATGGTGAGGGGTTATGGGAATAAGTCAATTTTAAGCTACATAAGTGGCTCTGATTATGAGCCTCCATCCTACTATAACCCTAGGCTTAACATTATTGTGAACAGGGGGTTGGGTGTGAGTGAGGAAGCCTTAAGGAGGGCAAGGGGTGTTTCATCATTTAAGGACCTACTATTAGTTAAGGGCATGGGACCTAGCACAATGCTTGCCCTAGCCTTAATAGCGCAATTAATTTACGATACGCCAGTGGATTGGACTGATCCGGTAAACCTTGATCCTAGGAGGTTTGCCTTCGCATTGGGTGGTAAGGATGGTTCACCATACCCAATAAGTAAGGAAATATATGATACTGTTCTTGATCTTTTAAATAGAATTGTTGATAATATTAGTAAGGATAGTGGTTTAAAACCCTATTTGAAGCATATTGCTAAGGTCGCTAAAAAACTTAATCTACCTGTTGATTTGGTTAAACCAACGTACTAAGGATATTATTTTAAGCCCTATTACGCTACCTTATACATCCTGCTTTTCTCATCATACATTAGTACTATTGCAGATGGGTACGCTGACGGTATTATTATTACTCTCCTATCCTCGGCAGAGTTAGCTGCTAATGCTCCACTGCCTAGCTTGGCGTTCACATTCCTTACTGGACTCCTTATTGTCCTAAGAGTACTACTTATGATCTTCACTGATCCCCTTATGCTCATTTTACTCACCTCAGATGCATCATAGGGCTGGGGCTTTATATAGCTTTCTGGTCTGTTAAGTGTACGCTACAAATAAGCTATTATTAATAACATAGACTATATATTTCTACTTTCCCTCACGCATTTGGGCAATCCTTAAATACTTCCTAAAGCTAAGAGGCAACTATGAATAGTAGGCAGGCTAAATTATCAAAATACTTATTAATAACCTTAGTATTATCTACGCTAGTAATACTACTTGTTGTAATACCAGCAGAGCTCCGTTCACAGAATCAATCTATACCGCTCTATGTAAGTTGCAGTGAAGTTGTTTCAGGTTTACCTTCAAGCACCCCTTCTCATTTAATTATATGGCTTCACTTAAATAACATTGGTGCACTTCAAGGCCTCCTTAATGAAATATACTATGATCCAACAAGTGTACACTTCCATAATTTCATAACACCGCAGCAGTTTGATGAGGAATTCAGCCCACCAAGTTCAATCATTAACAGTATAGAGGGGGTACTTAAGGGAAGTGGGTTAACTATTAATTATGTATTTCCAATGATGATTGAAGCCAGTGGCTCAGCATCAAATGTTGATAATGCCTTAAGTGCACTTCAGAAGGAACCGTCTAACGTTCAATCATGGATAATAGTAGGGGAATGCATACCACTGGGATACTTCATAGTTAATTCAACATTATCCTTCACGCCACAGTACCATAAGATCGCGCTCAACGTAACTAATCCACGTATTTTGTTTTCAAACATAACCTACGTTAATAATATCCCCACCCAAATTAGGTATAGGATGATTGAAATATGGTTACCTGAGGGTCTTGAATACATTTATGACGAATACCCACTTATCTCCAGCGGATACAATGGTGGTGGGTTAAGTATAGGTATTGTGGATGCCTTCGGGGACTTCAATATCACTAAGGCCGCTAGTTCATTAACGTATAGTAGCGTTGCTTGCGAGGACTTAATCGCATTCAGTAAGTCCTTTGATTTACCTAGCCCAAGTTGCGAGGTTATTTACCCACTTGGTAAACCAATATTAACCAGTAGTGATTTAAGTGAAGCCGAGGGCTGGGTTTACGAATCAGCACTAGACATAGAGTATGCCCACGCTATGGCACCTGGGGCTAAAATAATACTGGCAGTATCGCCAGATTCTGGTGATGACTTATTCACCACGGTTGAATACTTGGTTAATAATGGCTTGGTTAATTTCATAAGCCTAAGTTGGGCATCCCCAGAGGACGCATACCTATTACCACCACCTACTCCTCAATTGCTTCAAGCCTATGATGAAGTCTTCATGCAGGCTGCCGCAGAAGGCATTGGTGTATTCGCGGCCTCAGGGGATTGGGGCGCCTTCGACTTGTTCATTAGTCCAGTGGAGCCAAGCGTATGGTACCCTGCTAGTGATCCCTGGGTTACTGGGGTTGGTGGTACAACTCTAAGGGCGGTACTTTCACAGTACGTCACAAACCGTGTTGAGTACGCTTGGGACTGGAATACCCACTATGAGTGGGGTAGTGGAGGTGGTTACTCATTCGTATTTAGTGAGACCCCTGGTCAATCTCTAGTGGACATTACCTATGAGAGGACTGTGGTTTATGAGCCTGCATTAGGTGCTTACTTCTACACTGTTGGTCATAGGGGTGTTCCTGATGTTGCTGCTGATGCTGATCCATTCACTGGGGTACTGCTCATTGTTAATGGAGCTCTTTCACCTTACGTCTTCGGCGGCACAAGCTTAGCAACCCCATTAACAGCAGGCATGACCACCACTATTCAAAGTTACTTAGAGTATCCTTACATAGGCGACCTAGCCCCAAGTTTATACCTGCTTTACCACTATTATCCAAGCCAATTCTACGTGCAAAACGCCACAGTGCCCAGTAGCCAGTACCTAGTGGGCTTAAATGGTGGACTCTTCGAGAATCTGGGTGGTGAGAATGGATTATATTGGGTTATTCAAGGGGAATGGAATCCAGTTGTTGGTTTAGGGCAGTTAAACGTGTATGGGTTAAGCTCATTAATCAAGGAATTAATCCATTAAGTTATTGCAATAGCTGCATAAAGCTTAAACGCATAGTCTTAGTTTCCCTTAAAGCCCTATACGGGTCATCTTCCTGGCTTAGAATTTCTTAAAAAATGTAAGGTTGCTTGAATTAAGAGAGTAGGGAGTTTATTAAGCTAGGGTTCTGGTTAATTAAACTAGGCTACTGTACTTGATTACATTAACGCCGAGTAGCTTTAGGAAAACCTCCAGCTCATTTACGTAATTCCCAGGAACAACCACATGGTGATTCGCCGGGGCGTAATTAGGTATTACTGAAGAGTCAAAGTTAACCTTAATCTCCGCCTGGGTCCTGCATGCGTTAAGATTTAAGTTACCCGACTTATTCAATAATCCCGTGAATACGTAAACATTGTTAAAGTCTGATGAAACGGAGACTGCAGTCACAGTCTCCGCGTTTATTTCAGCTGATATTGAGTATGGGTTCCCTGACTCATAATGAGTCACAACCTTACCTGACTTAATCATGTTGAGGGCTATGGTGCAATGCGACATACGTACTAGGTTACCCTCAACATCATTTACGTTAGCAATCCAACCACTGTACCCTGTCAATGAGTGAAGCACCATCATTAAGAACAGGGACTTTAAGTCATATTCACAGGCTGTTAGTTTACCTTCTTCGTTGAGTTTCGCTAGTGCTAAGCATGGAGTTACCCCATGCTTCATTAGGTATGGGAAGCAGTTTAACGCTAGCGCATTATAATTCTTGGCGATGCTCAGTAATGCTGCGTAGACCTTACCTACTTTAATTAACTTATCTAGTGGAACCTCAAAGGCTAACCTATCTAGGACATCATCTATGAATGATTTAGCATCAGTGTGTTTTACATTATTGACCATTTCCTCAAATAGGTTCATGGGTATTGCATCAACCTTAGCGTTAAACTTCTTTTCAAAAGCCTCCCCCACACTTCCCTTCTCATTAACACCCACTAGGGCTACCTTGGATCCCTTAATCCTAAGTATAGACTCTATTGCCTTAACAACCCTGGGAACATCATTAATACTGCTCAAGTGGTAGATGGATGCTGCTACCCCTCTTTCCTCTAACATTGCCCTGGCTGATATGGCTGAGGCTAGGCTATTGTTTAATGGGTGAGAAAGTATCATTGTGTTCTTGATTCCATTAATGTCGACAAACCGTGCAACGGTCCTACTGACTCCCCCTGATAGTATTAATAATACTGGTATTGAGTCACCAACCTTAATGTTACTTACATCATTCTCATCGTAAATCACAGCATCAACATTACTTAATTCACCAATCCTATGCCTATGAAGCTGTGATGCAAAGGCTATAACCATTACTTTTCCCATAGGTTTAAAGTTCAACTGCAATGCTTTTAATACTGACTTCAATCTAACTATTACTCATGAAATACTACTTACTGTCACTTGGAATAGCGTTAATAACGTTAAGTATTGATAAGACTGCTATTATAGCCTCCTCAGTTCTTATTGTTACAAGCCCTTGATTCGGCACGAAGTTTATGAATAATGATGACTTAAGTACATTCCCTAAACCCTCACCTTTAAGTATATCGTCAATACCCATGCGTGGAGAACCGAACACAACTACCACATCCTCATCCCTAAGCCCCCTTAACTTACCAAGCTCATTAATAACACTGTCCCCCTCTTTACCAGTGAATATGAGGTTTCTTAATTTAACTAATTCCTTTAATTCAATTAAATCAACTGTGTAACCAGCGTACACGCTCCCACCCTTCACTACGTGGCCCCTGTAGAATCTTTCGCTAATCATTGAGTCTATTGAAACCAGAATCATAGACTTAATGGGGTAGGGTCTAGGTACCTTAACGTACTTATCCTCACCCACCTTAACAATTGAATAATACCCCTCCCACCTAATCACTAAACCAACCCTCACGTCCCTAATCCCTGGGCTGGACTTCCTATGTCCAAAAACAGGTAACGTTAATGGTTGAAGTAGCCCAGCAAGTCTCAAGTCAGGGTCTATTCCAAATAAGTCCTTCCTCAAGTACGGTGGGGTCACCAGGTACTCTAGGTTCTTCTTAATGAAGGCAGCTTTCCTTAATGGTTCATCACCCCTAAAGGTATAGATCAGTATTTTCCTAACCCTAAACATTGCCGCTGCCCTACCAATGTAGCCTATTTTCCTAACAGCCTCTTCATCGGTAGTTGCCTCCTCCGTCACGTTATACGGTATTGCAATGCTAATGTTCATTAATCTTCACTACTCTTTTAACGGTGGTGTTAGTTACCGTACCTCAAGTTAACTTGCAGCTAATGCTTAAATCCCTTAAGTGAATAAGTTAATAATGAATTTTGAGGCCTTCAGAGTTGAGGTTAGGAAGATAATTAATGAGGATAGGATTATTGAATCCCAGGGGGAATTAATGCTCTACTCATATGATGCATCACCGGCTGAGCAGGCCACGCCAAGGATGGTTATTCAACCATTAAACACAGGTGAGGTTTCCGAAATACTGAAGTTAGCTAATGAATACCTAGTGCCAATAGTCCCAAGCAGTGGTAGAACAAGCCTACACGGTGGCCCAATACCGTATAATGGGGCTGTTGTGGTTGATTTAATGAGGATGAATAAGGTACTTGAGGTTAACCTAGAGGATAGTTACGTGCATAGTGAGGTTGGGGTTAGGTTGGATGAACTTAACGCTGAATTAGCAAGATACGGCCACTTCTTCCCACCTGACCCAGCAAGTAGCGCTGCAGCCACTGTGGGTGGTTCATTAGCCAATGGTGCAGGAGGCATGAGGGGTGCTAAGTATGGTACGGTTAAGGACTGGGTACTCGGCGCTGAGGTGGTTTTACCAACAGGTGAAGTAGCGTTCATGGGTTGCAGAACCTTGAAGTGTAGGGCTGGGTATGATTTACTGAGCCTAATAATAGGGAGTGAGGGAACCCTGGGGGTAATTACTAACGCTTACCTTAAAATATGGCCACTGCCGGAGGCGGTGGCTAGATTGAGGGTTTACTTCAGGAGTATTGTTGATGCAGCTAGGGCGGTGGGGGTGATTAAGGCTAGGGGGTTTAGGCCATTGATAATTGAGTTTCTGGATAGGGGGACGATGGAGGCTGTTTCAAACTATGTGAAGGAGTTTAAGTACCCTGAGGATGCTGAGGCAATGCTGATAATTGATATTGATGGTCCCCCCGAGGCCATGGATAGGTACGTTAACTCAATGATAACCCTACTTGGGGAAACAGGGGGCTTTGAGATTGAGTGGACTAGTGATAGGGATGAAATGGATAAGATATACATGGCTAGAAGGGCCGCTTACCCAGCCTTACTTAGGTTATACAGTAATGAGAGGGTAATGCCTGAAGATATATCAGTACCCCCATCTAGGTTACCTGAAGCCGTTAAGGGGGTAAGGGACATTGGTAATAAGTATGGGTTAAAGATAGTTACGTGGGGGCATGTTGGTGATGGTAATCTTCACCCCAACATAATTTACAATCCAAGTGACCAATCGTCAGTATCAAAATTGCACTCAGTCACTAAGGAAATAGGCCTACTTGCAATTAACCTAGGTGGGACGGTTAGCAGTGAGCATGGTGTTGGGGTTCTTAAGAAGGAACTATTAGTCAGTGAACTGGGTGTTAAGGGTATAGCGCAGTTAAGGTTAATGAAGGCCATAAAGAGGGTCTTTGATCCAAATAACATTCTTAACCCAGGTAAGGTGATTGATGTTGATTAATGAGGGGGCTAAGCTAATAGTTGAGGAGTACGCCTTAACCAGATGTGCCCGTTGCAACTTCTGCGAGTCAGTTTGCCCAACCTATGCCGTAACTAGGCGTAGGGTTTATGGACCAAGAGGTAGGATATGGATCATAGTGTATCTCTCCCAGGGAATTAAATTAAGCGATGATGAATACACTGGTTTATTATCATGCCTAGCTTGTAGGGCATGCAACCTAGCTTGCCCAGCAGGCATTAAGATAGCTGAGGCTATTCATGATGCCAAGGCCCTACTGATTAGGGTTGCTTTAAAATAGGTCTAATGTTAACTACTAAGTGTGGGCTTATATTATTAAGGCATTTAAGGTAAATTAGCTAATCCCTCATGATATGATCGAGTTAAAAATACCAATACCACATGAGTGGGTAATATTAGGTGCTGTTGGGCTTCTTGTGGAGATGGCTATAGGATTCATTATACAAATACGCAGGGGTGTATTATCACTATCCAGCTTAGGCAGCTTCATACCAATAAGGGGGCCTACACGTAACTTGGGTAGTGGGGGTGCGTTATTGGCGGCTTTAGCCACAGCATTAGCATATCCATTCTACGGTGCCCCAATGACCTCATGCCACACGCAAGCATCATACCTCAGTAGACCTAGGATTAAGGCTATCGCCCATGCACTTGTGTGGTGGGGTTTCGTGTTGGCTGCAGTATCCACAACACTAGGCTTCATATTTGATAAATGGGTTAACGCAACAACATTCATACCTGGCGGTAAACTAGGCCAAACAGGACCTTACGTAGTCATTGGGACAGGGGCACTTGGTGGCGTGCTAATAGTAGTTGGCTTTGCATTAATGATGGCGGTTAGGTGGCAGGGAACTGAGCCTATTAATGAGCCTGCGTTAACCGATGCTTTCCTTTGGTTAGCATTCCTAACGGCATTAAGTGGCTTCGGAGTGATGGCTGTTGAGTTAACCATACCTGGCAATTACCTGGCTGTTGAGTCGGCCTTTGGCGTACACATAGTCATAGTCCTACTCATGTTCGCCACAATGCCTTGGACTAAGTTTGGGCATGCAATATACATGTACGTGTGGCAGGCCTATGATAGGTATAGGGTATGGAAAGGCATTGAACCTAGGCTCCTTGGACCATGGAGTGGTGAATTAGCTGAAAAGGCGCTTCACTCACATCACCCTGCACATAAACCTAAGGTGACCAGCTAATGCCATCCTACGTAATCCCAGCAAAGTGTACAGGATGCGGAGACTGCGTCAACATTTGCCCAAGCCACATAATGAAGTTCACCAAGTCAGGCGTATTTGGTAGGAAGGCGGTCAACATTGAGCCTGAGTCATGTTGGGAATGCTACAATTGCGTTAAACACTGTCCACAGGGTGCTGTGCAGATAAGGGGATACGTAGACTTCACGCCACTAGGCGGTTCAGTTGAGGTGTATAGGGATGAGAAGACTAATAGGGTTTACTGGACCATTAGGTATAGGAACGGTAACATTAAGCACTTCGTCTTCCCAATAAGAACAAAGCCGTGGAATTCAATAAAACCCCCTAATGAATACCCTGAACCACCCAAGGAATTCCTAAGGACACCCTACTTATCCCTTGAGCATGAGAAACTAGGCGGCAATAAACTCGGTGTTGAACTCCCCACGTACAAGGTACCTGAGGTGATTAAGGTGGAGGTGAGGTGATGGGAATGGTTAGGACAAGGGTTAGGCAGATTGACTCAGACATATTAATAATCGGCGGAGGCATGGCTGGGACAGGCGCTGCCTGGGAGGCTAAGTACTGGTGTAGGAATTGCAGGATAGTGATTGCTGAGAAGGCTAACATAAATAGAAGTGGCGCAGTGGCAATGGGCTTATCAGCAATAAATACCTACCTTGGTTTAAGATGCAAGGAGAACACTGTTGAGGACTACGTGAAGTACGTTAGGGGTGACTTAATGGGTATTGTAAGGGAGGACTTGGTTTACGACTACGCAAGACACGTTGACTCAACAGTGCACTTGTTTGATGAATGGGGGTTACCAATATGGCCAGCGCCTAATGGGTGTTACGTACGTGAGGGTAAGTGGCAAATAATGATTCATGGCGAATCCTATAAGGCTATTGTAGCTGAGGCTGCTAGGAAGGCTATTGGTGATGATAACATATTGAATAGGGTAATGGTAACCCACCTATTAAAGAGCTCCAGTGACCCGAATAGGGTTGTTGGTGCATTGGGCTTCAATGTTAATGACGGCACAATCTACGTCTTTAAGGCTAAGGCGGTTATAATGGCTGCAGGCGGTGGTTCACAGATATATAGACCTAGGTCACAGGGTGAGGGGCTTGGTAGAAGTTGGTACCCACCATGGTCATCAGCCTCATCGTACGGTATGATGATTGAATCTGGTGCAGTTATGACGATGTTTGAGGCTAGGTTCGTAGTGCCCAGGTTTAAGGATGGTTACGGACCCGTGGGTGCTTATCAATTAATGTTGAAGACCAGGATAAGTAACGTAAATGGGCAGGACTTCTGGAAGCCGCACTTGGATGAGGTTAGGAAACTCTACAGTGGTAAGGGTAGGTACGTTGACTTACCCATAACCCCAACTACGCTTAGGGTTTACGCTCAACGCTTAGAGTGGATTAACGGCAGGGGGCCAAGCCTAATGAGAACTGATGAAACTGTTAAGAAGGGTACTGAGAGTGAGGCAATCGCCTTCGAGGACTTCCTCGACATGACGATAAGCCAAGTTGCTATTTGGGCTGGGCAGAACCATGAACCCTCTGAAAGGCCATATGAAGTAATAACCACTGAACCATACGTAATGGGTTCACACGCCACTGAGTGTGGTGCATGGGCAAGTGGGCCTGAGGACTTGTCACCAAGGAAAATTGATGGATTACCCAATGATAGGGGGACTCAATATTACTGGGGCTATAATAGGATGACTACCTTAGATGGGTTATTCTGCGCAGGTGATGCATGTGGCGCTAATCCACATAAGTTCAGTAGTGGTTCATTCACCGAGGGTAGGCTTGCAGCCAAGTCAGCGGTGCTGTACCTTATGGATCACAGTGATGAAAAGATTGATGTTGATAAGGGGCAGGTTGACTTAATGATTAGCAAACTGGTGGAGCCCCTGGAGCGTTGGGAGGAGGGTAAGTACAGTGTTGTAACTGGGCCAAGCAGCATGCATCCAGTGGATCCTAGTAAGATTTACTGGAAGCAGGGCTTATTTAGGCTTCAGAAGATAATGGATGAGTACGCCGGCGGCTGGTCAACAATGTACACTACTAATGAATGGATGCTTAATAGGGCTATTGAACTACTGCAATTCCTGAAGGAGGACTTCATTAAGTACGCTGCGGCTCGGGATTGGCATGAATTAATGAGGACCTGGGAGCTTTGGCACAGGATACTGACTGCTGAAGCCGTGGTTAGGCACATGCTCTTCAGGAAGGAGACCAGGTGGCCGGGCTACTACGTTAGGGCGGATTACCCAGCATTGGATGATGAGAATTGGCATGTCTTCGTTAACTCAAGGTACGATGCAAAGACTGGGGAGTGGGAGTTATGGAAAGTCCCCGTGGTGCACATAATAGAGTTCCCGTGAGGTGATGCCGGTGAGCCTAAAGATTCAGACTCCTCCTCCACATGGAGGGAAGTTAGTTGATGCGGTGGTTAGGGATGAGAATAAGGCAGTTAGCATGGCTGCCGGCTTACCGGTATATGATATAAAGCCCACAAGAAGCATTATTGACGGTAACCCCATTAGGAATGTTTACAGGGAAGTAATGTCAATAGCATATGGCTTCTTCAGTCCACTAGACAGATTCATGACTAGGAATGAGGTTGAGAGTGTGCTTAAGGAGAGGAGGCTTACCGATGGTTGGTTATTCCCATTCCCAATAATATTCGACATAAGTGAGGATGATTTAAGGAAACTGGGTGTGAAGGAGGGTGATAGGGTTCTACTTAGGTTGAAGTCACAACCCTTCGCTGTACTTGATATTGAGGAGGTCTGGAAGTTTGATCCTAAGGACATTGCTGATAGGACGTTTGGTACGCCTGAAAGGAACCCTGAGGTTGTGAGGAGGAGGTTTGATGAGAAGCACCCAGGTTGGTTAATATACAGGAGCATGTCTGGCTTGGCCTTAGCTGGTAAGGTACACGTTATTAATGAGCCGGTGTTCAAGGACCCCTACAATAGGTTCTGGTACCCACCAGCAAAATCCCGTGAGGAGTTTAGGAGTAGGGGTTGGAGGACTGTGATAGCTCACCAGACGAGGAACGTACCTCACACTGGTCATGAGCATTTAATGAAGAATGCAGCCTACATGGGTGACATTGAACCCTGCCACGGCATACTTGTTAACGCAATAATAGGGGCTAAGAGACTTGGGGACTTCGTTGATGAGGCGATACTTGAGGGTCACGAGGCCGTTAACAAGTATGGTTACATCAGCCCAAAGAGGCACATGGTTACAATGACCCTCTGGGACATGAGGTATGGTAACCCACTTGAGTCGCTGCTTCATGGGATAATTAGGCAGAACATGGGCTGCACCCACCACATGTTTGGTAGGGATCATGCGGCAGTGGGTGATTACTACGATCCGTATTCAACCCAGGTGCTTTGGGAGAAGGGTATACCGAGCTTCGGTTTACCTGCACCACCTTATGATGTTGATAAGGGACTTAAGATAAGGCCAGTTAATATTAAGGAGTTCTGGTACTGCCCCAAGTGTGGTGAAATAGCGTACAGTGACACATGTGGACACGCTGATGTAGCCCAGAGGTTTAGTGGAAGCTTCATAAGGGGACTCATAGCTGAGGGTATTGAACCACCACCGATAATATTTAGACCAGAGGTTTATAGGGTTATTGTTAAGTGGTGGAGGGTTTACAATTACCCATTTGTTAATAGGAAGTACCTTGAGTTAAAGGAGAGGGAGCTTGAAGTTGACTTGAAACCAATGGAGGTGAGTAGTAGGAGGTGATGGGCATGCCATACAAGATAGCTGTTATCCTAGATAAGGCAAGGCTTGAGAGGATAAGGGGCACTAGTCTCGAGGGCATGGTTAAAGACCTCTATGGAGGCTACTTGAAGGCTATTGAGCTTAATGTGCCTGATGATATCGCCCAGAGAATCCTTAAGGAGTTTCCAAGAGCTAGAATTGACGCAAGAGGCTTCATTGAGGAAACCCCAGTTGCCTTTAAGAGGGAGTTATTTGAGGTTATGGCGCAATTAAAGAGTACTGGACCCGAAGTCTTCGGTGAATTACTTAAGCCTGAGAGGCTTAGTAGGGTTAAGGAAGCAGCCGCTAAGGAGGATGAGTATTTGCCGCCGCCCAACATAGCCTACTGCGGTTGAGGCCCCTTAATTTAAAACCTTAAACCCACATGATTTACTTGAGTTTAACCATAATGCACAAAAACACCCCCTAAAAAGCCAATTGATCCAAGTGAGGCCACTGTTCATAGGTAGGTTTCAGCCGGTTCACCTAGGGCATTTAAGCGCAATAGAGTGGGTGCTTAAGCAGGATGGGGTAGATAGAGTAATAGTGGGTATAGGTTCATCAAACCAATCCTTCACCTTCAAGAATCCCTTCACTGCCGGTGAGAGGATAGATATGATAACTGAGGTGCTTGATTCAATTAATGTTAAGTACAGCGTATGCACAATACCCGACACAGGTGGCTTAGCCTCAATATGGTTCTCCTACGTTAGGAATTACTGCCCAAGCTTTGACCTAATTTACAGTAATGATGAATTCACGAAGCTGGCATTATCATACTGGAAGATACCTGTCTTCAATACCCCACTGTTCAATAAGGATAAGTTAAGCGGTACTAATATTAGGTTACTGATGGCGCTAGGTAAGGAGGAATGGGGTTCCCTGGTTCCTGAACCAGTGAGGGAATTCATTGAGAGGATTAATGGTGTTGAGAGGGTTAGGAAACTTGCAGTAATAGAGGGTATCCTTAAGAACGATGCTTAATTAAAATACCTCAATAACTTACGGAACTAAGCTGAGTTAATGGATACTTGTTTAAGGTTAATTAAGTAACGTAATTGGTGCCCCGGCCGGGATTTGAACCCGGGACCTTCCGGTTATGAGCCGGACACTCCACCCAGGCTGAGCTACCGGGGCTTAGTTAACATTAAGTTATGGATTTTATAAGTTTTTTCATAGGCTAATATTAGGGGTGGGATTACTTCTCATGGTAAAGTAACTCAACTATTGCCCCAAGACTCTTCTTAGCGTCAACGTAGACATAGCCACCACCCTTAAACTTACCATCCTGCTCAACTGAACCACCAATGCTTAGTAGCTCCTTAACTGCATCATCAATGTTATCCACGTTGAAGGCTATGTGGTGTATTCCTGGCCCATGCTTCTCAAGGAATTCACTCCAAGTACTTGGCCCACCCACAGGTTGAATAAGCTCAATGGTTATGTTACTGAGCTTGAAGAAGGCTAACTTAGCCCTACCCCTAGAGGGGGTTCCCCTAAACCTCATTCCTGTTTTCTCCCAGTCCTCAGTCTCAACCACCTGAGGCGCATCCACACCCAGTATTTTAGCCCAGGCCTTAACCGCAGTTTCTATGTCTGGAACAACCATGGCCACTTGCACCACCTCACTGAACTGAGCATTAGCCATAACATAATACTGCGCTTACTGTTTTTAAAGCATTGTCGATGCTGCTTAAGGGTGAGGCAATACTTAATTAGGCCTTAACTAACCCTAATGCATGTCATTCGATAAGGCAACACACCTATTGGGCAGGGGCTTCACGTACCCTGACTACGAACCACAATATCAAAGGTATTACGGTTACTTCATTAAGCACTTAGCCTTAACCCTTAGGTTAAACCTGAGTGAGAGGTCCATTCAAGGTGATGCAAGGTACATAATTAATGTAATTGATAATGAAGGCTACTTGAAGTTTGATGCTGCAGAGATGAATATAACCTCAGTTACGGTTAATGACTCACCCACGCGCTTCGACTACGATGGGCGTTACTTAAGGGTTTACTTAAGTGGGAATGGTGAAGTATCGGTTTCCATAAACTACAGCGCTAAGCCAAGGAATGGCGTACACTTCATACTGCCTGATGAGTATTACCGTGATAGGAAGCCGATGGTTTGGACCCAGGGTGAAAGTGAGGATAATCACTACTGGATACCATTAACCGACTATCCAAGCATGAAGTTCACCAGTGAATTAACAATAATAGTGCCTAAACCCCTTATCGCAGTATCAAACGGTTACCTAGTTGAGAGTAAGGATTTAGGCAATGAGACGCTGTGGCATTGGAGGCTAGATAAGCCGCATTCCTCATACTTAGTAGCCTTCGCTGCAGCTGAATTCGATGTGATTAAGGATGATTGTGGGGGTATTAGCGTTGAGCATTATGTACCAAAGGGTCGTGGCGAATCAGCCAAGTTTAGTTTCCACAGGATTTGCGACATGATTAAATTCTTCAGTGAATACACTGGGGTTAAGTACCCATGGCCAAATTATAAGCATGCAGTGGTGAGTGAATTCGGCGGTGGTATGGAGAACACTACCGTAACAATACTAACCGATGCAACCCTTCATGATGAACACGCCCAATGCCCTGGAAGTAAATTCCCCTGCCCAGGTTTAGAGGATTTTTCTTCTGATGGTTTGGTTGCTCATGAGTTGGCTCATCAGTGGTTTGGGGATTTGGTTACTACTAGGGATTGGGGTAATATTTGGCTTAATGAGGCTTTCGCAACCTACATGGAGGCGCTGTACACCATGCATGCTAAGGGTGTTGATGAATTCATTTACGAACTCTACAGTAACCTTAAGGCTTACTTAAACGAATATAGGCGGTACGCAAGACCTATCGTAACTAGGCTATATAAATACCCTGAGGAGATGTTTGATAGGCACACCTACGAGAAGGGATCACTAGTACTACACACGTTAAAGAACATAATAGGAGAAGAAAACTTCAGGAAGGGTATAAACCTATTCCTAACAAGGTACGCTTACAGTAATGCCGAGACTGAAGACTTTAGGAAGGTTATGGAGGAGGCTACGGCTAAGCCCCTTGACTGGTTCTTTAATCAATTCGTCTACTCAGCTGGTCACCCTAGTATTAAGTATTCGTGGAGTTACGATTCAGGTTACTTAAGGATCAGTATTAGTCAAACTCAGGGTGATGATTCATACCCAGTTTACAGAATCCCGGTTGAATTAGAGATTGGTCACCAGGATGGCTCAATGGAGTTAATTAAGCTTAACCTTGAGTCAAGGGACACCACCGTTTACCTACCGATTAAGGAGAGACCAACCTACGTTTGCCTCGACCCAGAGTTTAAGGTTGCTATTAAGTCCGTTAACAGTGAGAAGAGTATTGAGGAGGCTAGGGCTGAGTTAAGGAGCAGTAGTGTTGCCTGTAGGCTTGAGGCCATTGAATCACTGGCTAAGGATAGTAGTTCAAGATCCATCGATGCCTTGACTGAAGCCTTACTTAACGATAAGTTCTGGGGTATTAGAGCTGAAGCCGCTAGAGCATTGGGTAAGCTGGGGGTTACTGATGCTGTAAAGCCATTGATCAACGCGCTCCATGTGGAACGCCACCCTAGGGTTAGGCGAGCCATAGTTGAGGCTTTAGGTAACTTTAAGGGTAATAGGGACGTAGCTAAAGTATTGGCCTCAGTCTTAGTGAATAGTGAGGAAAGCTACTATGTTAGGTCTAATGCAGCCGAGGCCCTTGGTAAGCTTGGCATTAGGGATTACTTTAGTGAATTGGTTAAGGCGCTTGATTACCCAAGCCACAATAATGTGATCACCCAAGGTGCGTTAAGGGGCTTAGCTGAATTAGGTGGTGATGAGGCTATTGAAGTACTCTTAAAGTACACTCAATTAGGTTACCCAACGCTCGTAAGGGCTACTGCAGCCCAATTACTGGGTAAGTTCGTGGATAATAGGCGGGTTTACGATAGGTTAATGGAGCTTCTAAGGGACCAGTACATGAGGGTTGCCTCAGCAGCCTTAAGTGCAGTGGAGTATTCCATGGATCCGAGGTTCCTGGGGATCCTAGACTCAATAGCCTCAGGCGCTGCCCCAGGTTTCATAGCTGCTGAGTTGAGTGGTAGGTTTAGGAGGTATGCTAGGGATATTGCAGTTAAGATAAGGGAGCAGTTGAGTAAGGGTGCTGAGTACGCTAGGTTAAGGGAGGAGGTTGAGAGGGTTAGGGAGGAGCAGAGAAGGCTAATGGATAGGGTAAGTAGACTGGAGGCTAAGGGCTTAGGTTCACCTGCCTACTAACGCTCTTCTTCAAGCATCATTACGCATTAATGAGTATTAAAGGCTAGTCACGGTTCAGTAATCAGAACTAACGCTGATTATGGATTGGTTAAAAACCTATCCATGTTTTTACCTGATACACTTATTTAAGGCATATGCTTGATTAAACCATGGGGCTTAAAGTTAAGGTTGGGTTAAGTGGAGGTAACGTAGTGATGATGCTTATAATACCTATTGAGGATTATGAGTTAGCCTACAGGGGTGCTGCATTAATGTATAAGTGCCAGGGTGAACCAACAAAGAACCCACTGGCCAAGTATATTGCGGATTCCCTTAAGTACCTGGAGTCAATAAGGAACTGTAGGGAAACATAGTAGAATTTACTTTTAAATAGTGGCTACGGTTGCATTATCGCTAAGTAATCATACCAAGCTTTATGTACATTGGCGTAAGCATTAAGGGTGGGAATTGATTAGTCAAGCAAAGTTTTATTAGACCCAATGATACGTGTGGTTTCGCCATGACTCTACTGCTTAAGGTTGATGCATTGAACCCTGATAGGGAGGTTATTAGGAGGGCCGCTGATGTAATACTGAAGGGTGGTTTAGTTGCCTTTCCCACCGAGACTGTTTATGGACTTGGAGCATCAACTTACAATGATGAGGCGATTAGGAGGATTTACGTTGTTAAGAATAGGCCCATGGATAATCCAAGCATAATTCACATTTCATCACTTAATCAGCTTCATGAAGTTGCCGAGGATGTTCCTGAGGAACTTGAGGAAAAACTTAAGTTTGTTTGGCCCGGCCCATTAACCATAATACTGAGGAAGAGCAGTAGAATTAGTGCAGTAGCCTCCTGTGGTTTAAATACGGTGGCTGTTAGAATGCCAGCTCACCCAGTTGCCTTAACCTTAATAAGTGAAAGCACGCCGATATCAGCACCCAGCGCTAATATATCAGGTAAACCCAGTCCAACCAGGGCTGAGCACGTCATCAGGGACCTTTGGGGTAAAATAGACTTAATAATTGACGGTGGGGAATCCTTCTTTGGAGTAGAATCAACAATAATAGACTACACTAGGAAGCCTCCAGTTCTCTATAGGCCTGGCCCATTCACTGTGGAGGAGTTGAGGAGGATTTTTGGGGAAGTTAAGGTACCTGAGCAGGCGCTTGGCCTTGGGCAATTCAAGGAAGCCCTAGCCCCAGGCATGAAGTATAGGCACTATGCCCCAGATAAGCCCCTCATCTTAACAGAGTGCGGTGAATTAGATGGCTTAGTTAAATTGACGCTAGATCTAGCTACTGATGAGGTTAAGAAGGGGAAGAAGGTGGTGGTACTGTGTAGTAGTGAGACGTGTGGTTCATACGCTAAGGTTGGGTTGAGGATTATTGAGGTTGGGTCTAGGCTTAACCTATACACTGTGGCTAAGAACCTGTTTCACTCCCTTAGGTTAATTGACTCAATGGATGTTGACTTAGCCATTGCCGAGGGTTACCCTGAGGTTGGGGTTGGTTTAGCGGTAATGAATCGTTTAAGGAAGGCCTCAGGTTATAAAATGGTTAAGTGCACTGCTTAATATTTGGCTAAAGCATTTAAATCCTAACCTAAGGCAGCCACTAATGGACACTGATACCCTCATAACATACGTGGCCATTGCAGTAATAGCGGCAGCAGTGGTTTTCTCAGTGTTTGCCCACGCATTTAAACCAAGCAAGGGCCCTGCCTTCACACCAACCTATAATGTACTCAACCAGCACATAGGCAATATAATTAACATGTCTTTAACAGTGGGTCTACAGTACGGTAACTCCTCAGCGCCAATTTGGATAATCTACTTCCTTAACCCCTACGATGACGCTAACTACACTTTAAGCAACGTATTTAATTCAACAATCATGAGCATGATTCAAAGTGGTGAAGTCAACCTAGTGATAGTACCCAACATAGTGTCATACTACAGTAGTAGTAGGGTCACTCAGAAATTTCTACCTTTATACATATGTGCATATGGTATTAATAAGACTGCCTCATTGGAATTCCTGAAGTGGTTCAGCCTTAAGGTTCATGAGAATTCCACGCTTGCCTTAAACATCACCTTAAGTAATATGACCAGTGAGTTATCTGGACTGGGTGTGAGTGTTAATTACACTTCATGCTATGGGAAGTTTAACTCAACCGTTGGCAGTTACCTATCATTCATGCTTAATGTTCTTTCATGGGCCTACGGCCTACAGACTCCAAGTGGTTACGTTTTACCAAATGATTTAGTTGTTGTTGGTGTTAACAGGGTTAGTAATATTGCGGTGGTGGATGAGAATATTGCTGGTTATACGCCCCCCTTAAGCGTATTAATTAGTAACCTTATGACTCAGAAGCCATTCTATGGTTGATAACGACCATGAGTATTAATGATGTATTTGACTTAATCTCAACCTACCTATCAGTACTAAGAGTTGAACACATTATGTTAGCTAGGTTAATCCTAGGTACGGTTAAGGGTGAAGTTAACTGCAGTAGGCTGGTGAAGGTATTGGGTAGTCACATTGAGAAGGAGAATAGGGTCTTATCTAAATACGGTATTTTCATCAATTCCATGCAGGCCTTAAGTAGGCTTTATGAGGAATACTACGAAGGGTGCATTGAGGGTAAGGCAAGTGAGCAATCATTAATTGAACTACTTAAGACTATTAAGGATCACGATGAGGAACTGGCCCTAGTAATGAGTAGGCTAATTAATGAGTACTTCACCAGCATTATTAATGAAGTTCATTAGCGTCTGAATTAGGTTAATAATGTGGAAACCGTTAATAATTATTTAAGTGAACCCCAGGATTGTTAAGTATGCTTAACTTAAAGGATAGGATCCAGGAATTAATGGCGAAGCTTGAATCAGAGTACGCCTCCAAGACCCGTAAATCAGCGGACTTCTTCAAGAAAGCCTCCAGGGTACTTCCAGGTGGCACTACTTACCAAATAAGGTTCTTTAAACCATACCCAATATATGTTACTAAGGCTAAGGGTGTACTCGTGTGGGACTTAGACGGTAACTCCTATATTGACTTCTGGATGGGGCATGGAGCCCACATAATGGGTCATTCACCGGACTTCGTTGTTAAGGCAGTTAATGAGGCAGCATTAAATGGAACACACTTAGGTTACCCCAATACCCTTGAGGTGGAGTATGCTGAATTACTAACCAGGGTTGTGCCTAATGCTGAGATGGTTAGGTTTTCAAACAGTGGTACTGAGGCTAACATGTATGCTGTTAGACTTGCGAGAGCATATACTGGACGTAGGTACATTGTTAAGATTGAGGGTGGGTGGCATGGTGGTTATGACGCACTCCACGTTGGGGTTAACCCACCCTTCCAGGGTCCTGAAAGCTTAGGCCTACCTGAAGAGCACATTAAGTACACCCTAGTGGTACCTTACAATGACTTAAACGCCCTTGAGAAAGCCCTAAGTAGTCATGATGTGGCTGCAGTAATCATGGAACCAGTACTGGGCTCAGGAGGCTGTATTGAGCCTCAGCCTGATTACCTACGTGGTGTTAGGGATTTAACCAGTAGGTATGGTTCATTGCTCATATTTGACGAGGTTATAACAGGATTCAGGCTTGCCCTGGGTGGGGGACAGGAGTACTTTAACATTAAGGCTGACGTGGTTACTCTAGGTAAGATAGTTGGAGGTGGTTACCCTGGAGCCGGTGCAATAGTATCTAATGCTGAGGTAATGGAACTCCTTAACCAGGTTAAGAGACCAAATGCTAGGTCAAGAAGCTTCCACGGTGGCACATTCACAGGCAACATAGTTACCCTCACAGCAGGTTACACGCTGGTTAGTTACCTTAATAGTAATAGGGGGGTTTATGAACAGTTGAATTCACTGTGGGATTGGGCACGGAGGAGGATGAATGAGGCTTGTGAGACTCATGATAGGCTCTGCTGGGTCACAGGGGTGGGAAGCATGACTGGGATTCACTTTACTAAGAGTAAACCCGTTAATGCCAGGGAGGCTTACCAGCTTAGGATTAGTGAGGAACTCTACGACTTAATGCACCTCTACATGAGGATTAATAATGTGCTTTACATGACTGAACACATGCCCCACCTACTACCATCAATACTACACACTAGGGAGCACGCCCAAAAGCTTATTGATTCCCTAGATGGTGCGCTAAGTATGGTTACTTCCAGGTAAGTGATGCAAGAATCTAGGGTTATTCTATGTTTCATTTACCTATTAAGGGTAAGAATCATGCTTAATTCCTTAGTGAACTTACCCTTCAGCCTTAGTGGTTAGGGCTGTGGCTCATTGCTTACTAGGCTCCCTCCACCTCAACCCAACACCTATAGTCTAAAAGTTTTCATTATTCCCACCCCTAGAAGGGGTGAGACTTCTTAGATTATGGTGAACAAGTTGGAAATACTTATTTAATTTAATATAAGGGGCTAGATGTGCAGGCAGAATTCACGGTTAAGGAGGCTATTGTACTTAGCCCTAACGATAATGTTGCGGTAGCTCTGAGGGATTTGAAGTCAGGTAGTTCAATACTGCTTAACGTAGGTTCATTGAAATTAACCATTAAGCTTATTGATGATATACCCTTTGGTCACAAGTTTGCCTTAAAGGACATACCAAAGTGTGGTTTAGTGGTGAAGTATGGGCATGTTATCGGTAGGGCTAAGAGGGATATTAAGGCTGGGGAACACGTTCACGTTCATAACCTTGAAAGCTTAACCTCAGTGCATAGCGTATGTAAGGGTGAGGGGCATGAGTAGTAGGCCAAAAATAATGGGTTACATCAGGCCTGATGGAAGAGTCGGCATTAGGAACCATGTCCTAGTCCTATCAACAGTAATATGCTCAAGTGTCGTTACGCGTAGGATAGCTGACCAGGTAAATGGCGCAATAGCCATTGAGAACCCCTTCGGCTGTGGGCAACTTGAACCAGACCTGCAGGTAACTAAGAGGACCCTTGCAGGTATGGCTAAGAACCCCAATGTGGGGGCTGTGCTTGTGGTTGGCCTTGGGTGTGAGCAGATTCAGGCTGATGAGCTTGCTGATGAAATAGCTAAGACAGGTAAGCCTGTTGAGAGGATAGTGATACAGGAGGAGAATGGTGGCACACCAGCAGCCATTGAAAAGGGTGTTAAATTGCTTAGTAGGATGGCTGAGGAGACCCTTGCCCAAAGGCCAACTGAAGTAGATGCATCATCCCTAGTCATGGGTGTTGAGTGCGGTGGTTCTGATGCAACATCAGGCTTAGCCTCAAACCCCGTTGTGGGTTACGTGTCCGATAAGTTAATTGACCTAGGGGGCACCGTAGTGTTATCTGAGACTCCTGAAATGATAGGGGCTGAGGATATTTTAGCTAAGAGGGCCGTGTCAAAGGACGTTGCAGATAGGGTTTACAACGTTATTAAGAGGTGGGTTGAATTAGCCGCATCATATAATGTCGACCTAGTTGGTACTCAACCAGCCCCTGGAAATATAGCTGGGGGTATATCCACAATTGAGGAGAAGTCACTTGGCGCCATAATTAAGGGTGGTTCAAGGCAAATTCAAGGCGTGTTAGATTATGCGGAGGAGGTTAAGGGTAGGGGACTCTGGATAATGGATACGCCTGGTTACGACATAATGTCCGTAGTCGGCATGGTGGCTGGGGGAGCAACACTAGTAGTGTTCACTACCGGTAGAGGGACACCTACAGGTAATCCAATAGCCCCAGTAATTAAAGTGACTGCTAACCCATATACTTACGGTAAGATGAAGGAGAACATTGACTTTGACGCAAGTACGGTAGTTAATGGTAAGGAGACTGTTGAGCAAGCTGGGGAAAGGCTCCTTAACCTTGTCCTTGAGGTTGCCAGGGGTAAGCAGACTAAGGCTGAGCTACTTGGGCATAGGGAGTTCATGATACATAAAATAATACCATCCTTCTAGTTAGCTTACCATTTTAATTTAAATTCAAATAATTATTTACACGTCAATATCTACGTTCACACTTAGCTAAACCTGAATCCTTACTGCCTTACTTAATTCCTCATGTTCCCTCACTATTATGCTAACCAGTAACTTAACCTGCTCAATATCATTAAGGTTAACCACTGAGTGGGGTGTGTGAATGTACCTAGCTGGCGTAGAAACCACTACAGTTGGCACACCAGTGCCATGAACATGTATGGCACCGGCATCAGTACCACCATATGGATTAACCTGAACCTGATACTTAACCCCCCTTAATGATGCTAACTCTAGTACTGCCGATAGTAAACGTGGGTTAGTTACCATGGATCTGTCTAAAGCCCTAATCGCAGCGCCATTACCCATCCTAGTTATCCACTCGCTCTCAGGGTTAGCTGGAACATCAGCGGCAACGGTTGTCTCAACAACAATAGCCATGTTTGGGTTAATTGAGTTAACAGCCGCATTTATACCCCTTAACCCAACTTCCTCCTGAGTGTTCCAGACAAGGTAAAGTGACAAGTCACCAGTAACTATCTTCCTAGCCTCCTCAGCTAAATCCACTAGTACGCTGCAGCCAACCCTATTATCCAGCGCCTTACTTATGATCACATTATCTCTTACCCTAAATGATCCTGCAAAAGCCCCAGCCACACCAGGTACTATACCAGCCTTGGAGGCTTCATCAGAGGAACTGAAGCCAGCATCAACATAAAGCTCCTCGAATCTGGATGGAGGCCTCTCCCTCCTTAAGTGTGGTGGATCAACCCCAACAGTGCCGTAGACATCGCCATTACGGCCCATGAAGACTATTTCCTGTTCAATCATAACCCATGGATCAATCCCACCTATCGGCACTACCTTAATGAAACCCCTCTGGTCTACGTGCGAAACCATAACCCCTACTTCATCGGCGTGGGCACTTACCATTAGTTTAAATGGGCCATTACCTATTCTTGCTATTAGATTACCCATGTTATCAACGTTGAATTCATCAACGTAACCCCTAATCATACTTAGTATTGTCCTTATTACCCTATCCTCGAAACCAGATGGCCCAATCTCGAGGGTTAGCTTAGATAACTTTGACGTATCCATATTGCCTCCGGGGTTTAAGCGTATTTAACGATTAATTTAATATATGCATTTAATTAAATAATTAAAGAAATCATGTAATTAAGGGGAATGATTTATAAATAGGTTTAATTAAGGAGTGACGTGAGCGATAGGGGTTTGTTTGTTAGGGGTTCTACTGGTTTGGTTAGGGAGGCTGGTTTTGTTGATGCTGTTAGTGTTAATGTTGCTAATATGTCTGTTGGTGCTGCTTTGGGTACTGTTGGTTTTACTCTTGCCGCGTTACCCACAGTATCCGGAGTAAACCTAATAGCAGCATCAATAATAGCCTTCACACTATCAATACCACAAATAATAACATACACAACACTAACAAGACACATACCAAGAACAGGAGGAGACTACGTATGGGTTAGTAGGTTACTTGGCCCAAGACTCACATGGCTTGTTGTAGGCTTAGTCGTAGGCTTCATAATAGAATCACTGGCCTACTACGCCTTAATAGCCATAGCTGGGGTGGAGCAATTGGAGACAATGTTATCAACCCTAGGCATTAGCGTTAACTTCACTTCCCTTGAGGTTATTGGAATCGGTATCCTCTACTTCGCCATAGTTGTCCTCGTTAACATAATGGGTACTAAGTACGGTATTAGGTTAATGACTGTGTTAACCATTGCATCAATAGTCACACTCCTCTTAGCCTTAGTGGTACTCTATGTAGTACCTAAATCAGTGGTTATAAGCCGTGTTAGTTCACTGCTACCAAGTGGTGTAACGTATAGTAAGGTTGCCTCACAGTACACTGGCCCATACTTCGCACTCGGCCCAACAATAATGATGCTACCCTTCTTCGCAATATACATATACCCATGGCTTCAGGCAGCGCCCGCAATAGCATCAGAGATAAAGACTAAGCGCGCCATTAACTGGAATTTACCAACGTCCGCAGTCTTATCAATGATCATGGTGACCCTCGGCTTCGCGGCAATGTACTACTCAATGGGGTTTAAATTCTCCACAATGGCTATGACTAACGGTTACATTAACTTCTGGTCTGCTGCCATGGTAGCTTCAGGCAACGCTGCATTAGCATGGATAATAGGAGTGGGGTCAGTACTATGGTATCTAGCGGTGTTGGCTTATGGGGCAATAGTGATAGTGCGCTACTTGTTTGCATTATCATTTGATAGGCTACTGCCGGAATTCTTCTCATACGTAAGTCCACGTCTCAGGAGCCCAGTTTACGCGCATTTATTTGACTTAGCCATAACGGCTATATTAATAGCCGCAGCTGAGGCATTGTATAATACTTTTTCAAGCCTATACGGTGCAGTAGTTGAGGCTCTAATATACTTTGCCCTGGTTGGTGCAGCAGCGGCAATAGCAGCCATCCTTAACAGGATTAAACTGAGTAAGGGTGTTAGGGTAACCTTGGCTGTGGCAAGCATACTGATGGTTGGGGTCATGGGTTACATATCTTACCAATTCCTAGAATACCCATCAATATGGGGTGGTAACTGGCTGGCTTACGGCGTTGAAATAGCTGCCGTATTAGTGGGTGTTGCTATTTACTTCGTAGCTAAGCACATTAACTCAAGAAAGGGGTTAGACATTTCGTTAATATTCATGGAGATACCGCCTGAGTAATGAGGAATTATTTTATTCTTAAATTCAAATCAAAAGCTCTTTTAAATCCATCCCCTAAGCTTCATTGCCTTCTCTATCCTACTTATTGCAGTGACTATTGCAGCATCCCTCATGGTTATTCCCTCTCTCTTTATCTTACCGTATTCATCAAAGACTCTCTTGAAGTTATTAGTAAGAATACCTTCAAGTTTACTCCTCGTCTCCTCCTCGCTCCAGGTAACCCATTGAAGGTTCTCAACCCACTCAAGGTAACTCATTATTACACCACCTGCATTAGCTAGAATATCAGGTACTATCACTACCCCCCTCTTCGTTAAGTATTCTTCAGCCTCAGGGGTTGTTGGACCATTAGCGCCCTCCACTATTAACTTAGCCTTAACCCTAGATACGTTGTCAGCCCTAATCGTATCCTCTATTGCACATGGCATCAGTACGTCCGCATTCACGTATAATGCATCCTCTGGTGATAGTTTTTGACCATTGGGGTAATTAACTACTTTACCAGTCTTACTTACGATTTCCATGGCTTTTTCAACATCTATACCATTAGGATCATAGACAGTCCCCGATATGTCTGCTATTGCAATAACCTTAGCCCCCATTTTGCTCACCCAGTAGGCTACCCACTTGCCGACATTGCCAAAGCCGTGAACAGCCACCTTAACTCCATTTAAATCTCCGTTAAACAGATTCTTCCACGCTTCCCTAGCCATAATGGCTACACCAAAGCCAGTGGCGTATTCCCTAACAGGATTACCCCATAATTCAGCTGGTTTAGCCGTGAAGACTCCAGGTACATTCTTTCCAACTATCTTACTGTACTCATCAACCATCCAAGCCATTATCTGCGGGTTTGTGCCAACGTCCGGTGCAGGGATGTCAATGTCAGGACCTATGAAGCTGTATAATGCTCTAACATACCCCCTGGACAGCTCCTCCAGTTCATTAGTTTTAAGTGCCTTTGGATCAACCCTAACGGCGCCCTTACTACCACCGTATGGTATCCCGGCTAAACTATTCTTAAGGGTCATTAAGGTTGCTAATGCCATGTCATCCTCTAAGGTAACCTCTGGGTGGAACCTAATGCCTCCCTTAAATGGACCAAGGGCATTATTGTGTTGAACCCTATAACCTTCAAAGATTTCAACTGATCCATTAACCTTAACTGGTATTGATACTGCAATAACCCTCATTGGCCTGGATAAGTAATCGTAAATAATCTTGTCGAAACCCCCTATCTCAATTGCTCTCTTAAGGATCCTTAATGTATCCTGCAAGAATATTGACTGCATCGGCATTCCAAATATGGAACTCACATAGTTCACCAGAGGGTATTATTGATATGGCTTTATAAAGTTTTCTAATTACTTTATTTAACACACTATATTGATATATAATATATATTTTGTGTTTAAGTATGTAAACATACACATCCTTAGAGTGAATTACTATAGCCATAATTATTATTTATGCTTTTTAGTTAGTAAAATTGGGAAGTACTTTACTATTGAAAAATCCTTGGATTCAGAACACTGGTCATGGAACCTTAACTTAATGGTGCAGTAGGTTTTTAAAGCCAATGCGCAACTTAGTGATGTATGAGTTACTACGACGATGAGGAAAATATTCAGGGTGAGGATGAGCTTGAGGAGGCTAGAAGGAGGAAGCTTGAGGAGCTTCAGCGTAAGGCAGAGGAAGAGGAAAGGAAGAGAGCTGAGGAGGCTCAGAAGAGGGCTATTATAAGGGTTATTTTAACTCCTGAGGCTAGGAGTAGGCTTGATAACCTTAGGCTTGTTAAACCTGAGCTCGTTGAGTCCATTGAGAATCAGTTAATTGCCCTAGCCCAGTCAGGTAGGATTAAGGTTCCTATAACTGACGAAGAACTTAAAAAGATACTGGAAACGGTCTACAGCCAAACCAGGAGGGAGTACAGGATAAGGTTTAGGTGAATGATATGGCAACCCATAAGCCACTTGGCTTCAAGCTCAGGCTGGCGTCCG